>Ga0209061_1000101_pt1 | contig 292366 bp, 240 predicted proteins | sample Coa_R1_10_FD_187157 | JGI IMG/M metagenome (GOLD analysis project Ga0209061, IMG submission 187157) | Surface soil microbial communities from Centralia Pennsylvania, which are recovering from an underground coalmine fire - Coalmine... | ecosystem: Environmental > Terrestrial > Soil >... | reverse complement strand
TGTGCCAGAAGGCTGAAGCTTCCCTCAAGGTCATGCTTTACAACAAATTCCTGTCCGCATAGGGAAAGAGAAAATCATCCCAAACAAGACAATCCTATCAATGGAACTTAATTAGGCCACATGCTATTCAACGCTTCTTGGCTTTAGTCATCTGTCTATCGAGTCAATCTTATAGAATTCCACTACAAAAGGCTTCAACAATGCCATTAGGATATGTGATTAGCATGACCAAAACAAATTAGAGAAGGGATCATGCATCACCTCGAAATAATCCCGCCCGAGAGATTTTTCCGGTCTGTCTGATGTACCAACTGTATTGCAGGTAGTCACTGAGAGGAGGAAGAAGAAGCATTGAAGACAAGATGCATTCTGCGATACTGGATATTTTATCTACGCGCTGTTTAAACAAATAACTGTGTACGCACTGATGGTCATTAAGAGATCCTCGTGTTCGATGCTATTAAATTTCCCCGCTTGAAAATCAGTTCAACTGGCGACTCGTGTATTTGGAACATTTTGCATAACATCTCTGCGTCTTAGGACTCCTAGGGGCCTTGCAATCATCAACACATGAAGAACCAAAACCCGCGCTAGATTTGTGACATCAAGTTGAACAACTTTTGTTGACTCTGCCAAATCTGGCACATGATTGATTGAACAAAGCATTAGAAAATTTACCAGAGCAAGACGATTAGAATTTTTCTCCTTCATTGTTACTTTTCTATCCCTTTTTTTCTATTCACGAAGAGCTTCTATTGCCTTTGCAACGTCAGAAACTCCCAGCACAACTGTTGCTTTCGCAGTTCCGCTTGGAGCTGTTGAGTAGGCGTATTTGATATTTATCTTGAATTGCGCGAGTTTTCGAGCGATATTACCAAACGATCCTGGGGTATTATCTACATCTATAGTCAACACTTCTTCTTCGGAGAATCGAATCTTTGCTTCCTTCAGAGCATCCTTTGCCTTTTCTACATTGTCTACTAGCAATCTTATTCTCCCTCTCCCCGTAATTTCAGGCGCAAGCATTGCACTGATATTTACCCCAGATCTTGCAAGGGTTGAGCAAAGCTGAGCTAGTGCCCCCACCTTGTTAGGCATAGATACAGAAAGCTGAGTTGCCTTTGGCATGACGACTTGTCCGCCTTTCTTTCTCTACATGATAGATGCCTGCTATAAAATGTTGTTTTCGAGCTGCTACGATGGTGAATACTTAACGGGTAGCATCAAGTTTCTTGTCTGTAATTTAGGCACAACCCTCTGTTTAAATTGACAACTTGCAACCTGCAAACCGGCTTAAGTAGCCGCTACCCATCTTAACAGTAGAAAGAACGCTCAGGGCACCTTCGAATCGCCAGATAGGACTCGATTTTGTCCCATGTCTACGCTTCTCTTGATTCTAAGTTCATTTAGCCGTTGTTGCAACGGTTGACTATCGTTCCACTGTTTTTGGAACAAAAGCCTCATATGGCTGACAATACTCCAACGATTTGTCCACACTATTTCCCCTGGCAAAACTCTGACAACGCTTCCCATAGCGAAGTCTCTGTCGGAGATCCAGGCACCGAATCCTATCTGGTTGGTATGTCGAACTTCTGAATACCTTGAGATTCTGAGCGCAAACTGTGCATTGTCCTCGTCAACATGCATTAGATGCAAAAGCGTCACTCCTCTTTCCCAGAGTTCCTTATGATCTGGAAGGAACTCAGTCGATATTAATCCCTCGCTTCCCCTTTCGACAACTGCCATGCCTGTCTTTTCTGTCCTGGCCACCACTTCATGGAGGAATCTATTGATGTCATGCTCCCCACGAATCATTTCGAGGGCACCTTCAACGTCTCTCCCGACGCCTTCTATTGGCAAAACATGCGAGCCAATAATTTTGGAGCTTTGGATTGCAAAATCTGTGTGAACCAAGAAAGATTTTACTATGTCTTTGACATCGGTCCAGAGATTTACCCAAATATTATTTCTTAAATCTATTCGACCTATAGAAATCATGACTTCTTTATTATCAACAATAATAACATTCGATAGTATCATTTTTGTGTGCCTTATGGTACTTTTTCTGAACGAGGTTAGGAAACTGACAACATTGGACGCGTACGGTGGATCAAGATTAGTTACTATCAAGAGACGCACTTGCGAAGGGACAGCTTCTATTATCTGGTCAAGAAATTTCCTGTTCATGAGAAGTGACAGAACTTCACTCTCCGCGAATATTGTAACAGATTTCTTGCTGTGTGTTACTGCCCAAATTATTCGGCGGAGTACTTTTTCAGGTTCGATCAAGACTTCAAAGTGCTTGTCGCTCTCTGGAGTCGGTGTATTTTTGTTATGAAGTAAGCGTATTAATGACTCCGATTGGACTTGAAGCTTTGATAATTCTTCTGTCCTCGATAAAATCAGTGCCCTGAGTGCTTCCCGCGGTTCCTTGGCAACATATTTTGCGGGAGGTCCTTTAAGCTGCTGGATCAAGCCCATCTCAGCGAGCTTCGATAGAATTCTGTACATTTCTTGTCTGTAGTTGCCAAGGTCTCGACCTAACTCGCTTGCAGAAACTTGCCCTAGATCCATGAGGCGAAGGTACACTTTCGCCTGAAGCCTTGTCAAGCCGAATCCTGATAGCACCCTCACTATGGTTTCCTCGCTTGAATCCTGATATCTGCTAGACGGAAATCTGGCTTGGACTCGCAACGCTAGCTCACAAAGATTTGAGGCTCGAATTTGGTTAGCCTCTTTGGACTTCCAGAGGTTACTAAATATGTGCTCCCGACGCGAACAGTAATTCTTCCCCTGTTTACAGGATGAGATTCCACTGCTCCTGTCATATTTGATTCCAGCTTACTTACTCTTTGCCCCCAAGATTTGCTCAATCCGACGTAAGGTTGCTCGAGGCTTAGACCGTAGCCATGAAAGAGCGGCGCGACCCGGATGAGACGATTCCTCTTCATTGGTGCCTCACCGACAAGTAATAGCTTTTCGAGAGATGAACCGCTGCGCAGGTTGTCAGTCACATTCTCATAACTCTCCAATGCCGTCTCAAAAATGGAATAGTATTCGTTCGGCGGCTTGCCTAGTGCCGCTGTTACACTAACTTGGGCTCCATATCCATCCGCATATTTAGGACCAATCTCTGCGATTACAATGTCCCCCGATCTCAGCCTACGTCCATAAGCTTGAGGATGCGGAAAATATACTGTTGGCCTTAAAGTAGGAGTAGAGCAGATAATCGAGAAGAATGGAAGCTCACCCCCATTGCTAACAACTGTTTCTTCGACAATGGCAAATAGGTCTGATTCTGTCATGCCCGCTCGTATTCCGTTGCAGAGAGACTCGGCCGCGATATCGCAAAGTTTTGATGCTCCAACAATAGATTGAATCTCGGCTTCACTTTTAATTCTCCTTATTGAAAGCAAAAGTTCAGTTTCGTCAGAAACAGTTATCTTTGGAAGTTCTTTCATTAACGCATTTAGATGATTATAGGGAATCGAAGTGTACTCGTTCGGAGCAACTATCCCAAGCTTTCCACTTGTGCATTTGTTTTCTGCTAAGACTTCGACGATATTCTCAACGTATGCTAAAGGCGTAGAGAAGCGAATGTCATCCAGCGTAGAAATAATATAAGCGCGATCTGCCACCACGTGAACTTCGCTAACGATCAGAGCTGGATCTCCTGCCATCGGCACAATAACATATGCGACATCATCTAATGTTCCAGTAAAATTCGTTAAGTACCTTACATTGGCCCACCCGCATCCATAAAATGTAGAGTTGCCTGAGATTAACAAGACATCTAGGTCTTCTTTTTTCATTTTCTCTTTAACACGCTTCAATCTGTTGGAGTACTCAGCTTTGCTGAATTTTCGAAGCGGTTGTTTGTGTGGTACCTTTGGAAAAGGTGAGCGTAATTTAGCTACCACTTTCAGGCCTCCTTGATAAAGAATTTCTTTGAGGACTTTGTCAGTCTTTCTGGCCCATCATTCCTGATCAGATATGTGTCGCCATAGATCATGAAACCTGCTTTCTTATCATCTATTATTGCATGCAGGACCATAGTCATACCTTTAGTGAATCTAAAACTCGAATCTGGTCTGATCCAGTTCTCTACTATCTCGTAGCCAATCAAATGACCCATGTCCGCAGGAGATATCGGAGTATATCCAAGCTCCTTGGTCTTGTCAACCATAATTTGAGCCACATCTCCACTTTTCTTACCTATTTTCGCAGCATTTACTCCTGCTTCCTGGATCTCTTTGGCTCCTTCGAAAAGTTCACAGACGCTGGGGTCAGGCTTTCCAACAGAAAATGGACGGTTCAATTGAGTCCAAAGACCAAGACGTGGCGTGATTTCAAGAGTAATTGTACTTCCTTTCTCGATTTTATCAGTGCATTGTGTAAACATCATATTCGGGATCTTTCCAACACTCGCCATGTTGAAGGAATTTGTGCAACTACGTGTTTGCATTTCACATTGTATAATTGCTAGGACTTGGTTTCCTGTCATTCCGACTTTGGCACTGCTCACAACCCGCTTCAAACAGCTGTCAGCAACTTGCGCGGATCTTCTGGCCGCTTCAATTCCCAAGGCATCTTTTTCGAATAAAAGTTGAATGAATCCTTCCGATACATCAACTAGCTCTGATATTTTCGAAAGCTCTCGATAGAGGTTTACAGGGAGTAATTCATAATTCACAATTCCAAGATAACGATGAGAACTTCCGTCCTTTTCAAGAAGCTGCGAAACAATATCAACGAGAGAGGAATTAGTCGGAGCAAGCCTGACATCTTTGATATATGAATGTGATAGCGCATAGATCTGTTCCGGTAATCCGTGCACCAAAAAAACAGCAGAGTTCTTTGAAATATAGACAAAAGCTGATCCAAAAATTATCGAGTGGTTCTCTGAGGCATACTGAACAGCACCTTGGGTTTGTGGTGTTCCAAAAAGTAGTACTCCCGTCAAATTCTTCGCATGGATAAGTGCACGAATCTTTGCGATTCGTTTCTCCATTTGTTCTCTTCCTTTCCTCAATAGCTGTTCACTCATTGCAACTTTCTCAGGATTAGTTTGCTTCACTGCACCTGAAGATGGGCACAAACTCAGTGTCAATTTCCACGTTGACTTTTTCACCTTGTTCGAATTTGTTTTGTGAGAACGCAATGAGACTATGAGAGCTATTCCTCACAACATATTTGTACCTGTCACCCAGGAACTCCACGAGCTCTACTTCGTACGGTAATTCATCCGAGACTTGTTTAGACAGGTGAATACGTTCTGCTTTGACGAATAAGACAACTTCACTACCGCTTTCCATCCCATTCATTGCTGGAATTTCAATGCTGAGGTTGGATGACGACAGCGCAACTTTCATGCGACGTGATTCGATCTCAATCACTTTTCCCTCAATGCGATTCACTTCCCCCAGAAATGAAGCGGAAAAAGGGGTCTTAGGACGTTGGTAAATTTCCTCTGGCTTGCCTTCATCAACTATTCGACCCTCATTCATGATGATTATCTTGTCCGCAACGGCCATCGCTTCGATCTGGTCGTGAGTGACCCATAACATTGTAAGGTCTAACTTTTGTTGTATTTTCTTAATCTCATCTGTTGCTACCATCCTGAGTTTGGCATCCAGCGAAGTGAGAGGTTCGTCCAGCAAGAGCACTGTTGGTTCGTAAACAAGACTGCGAGCTAAGGCAACCCTTTGTTGCTGTCCTCCACTCAGCTGTCCCGGATATCGCGACTCATATCCAGAGAGCCCCACGACTTCTAGTATGTCGGAAACCTTGCTCCTAATCTCCAGAGACGAAAGTCCTCTTATTTTCAGTCCGAACCCGACGTTCTCTTCCACCGTCATGTGCGGCCAGAGGGCAAAAGATTGAAACACCATACCGATATCTCGTTTATTTGGCGGGATGTTTACCACCGGTTTGGATGTTGAGAAAACAACTTTGTCATTGATTGTTATCGTTCCTTGTGAAGGGTCTTCAAGACCGGCAATGCAACGTAGTGTTGTAGTCTTACCCGATCCACTAGGCCCCAAGATTACTACGATCTCTTTTTTCTGCGCGCCAAAGGAGACATTTTTGACGACTTCCTTCTTTCCGTAGCTTTTCCAAAGATTTTGAACGCCTATTCCGAGCATTTATCATACACTTATTGGAGTGGCGAGAAGAGCAGATTTTCTCTGGCGCCACAGAAACAGTATCACAGGAAGTATCATCAGCATATTGACCATTACTATCGCAGAAGCCTCGCCGTAAAATCCGTCTATCGTGTAAATGTATGCGACAACTGGCATGACCTCTGTCGTAGCGCCTGCCAAAAACAAGGGTGTTGCCAGCTCGATCATGAAGTAACCATATAGAATGGAGTATCCATAAATGAAACCATTCCTCATCAGTGGAGCCGTGATTTTCCTGAAAGTTGTAGGTAAGCTTGCTCCAATAACCCTTCCTGCCTCATCAAGCGAAATATCAATACTATCGAATGAGGCTGCCAGAGTGTTCAAGCTGTATGGAAGGAACCTAATCATAACTGTCACAATTACTGCTATAAGAGACGACAAGAGAGGTGTGAATGACCAAAACCAGAGCGCACCGAGACCCAAAACCAAGCCAGGTATGATTGTAGGAACAGCGCCCAAGATGTCAAGCAGAGATCTTCCCCTCACATTCGTTCTGTGAGATACATAACTGAGACCGAGACCGAACAACATAGTGAGCCCAGCCCCCGCCACAGCCAATATGATGCTGTTGACTATTGATCTTGTGATAAGTGGCACATCGATTAGTGCATCATAGTTCGATAGCGTGACAGGACCTCCCACAAACACATAAAAACTTCGTATGAGTGTCGCTCCAAACACTAATACCGAGCTGAACAATACATATATCAACGCTGCTAGGAATGCAACATATCTGAACGCGCGCAAGTTTTTTCTTCGAATTTTAGATCCTTTTCCGCTTACGAGATAGAATGAACGTCCTCCACGATAAACTATTCTTCGCCCTAGTACAAGCGGAAGTATGATAATAAGTAGCAGAAATATTCCAATCGCTGCCGACACCCCATACCTTGGAATCCCTGTAAATGATTGGCTCGACAGCGAGAAGTACATGGCTGTTGCAAGAGTAAAAATCTTTCCGGAACCAAGCAAAGCCGGTGTACCGAAATCTTCCACAGTTCTGACAAAGACAAGAATTACTCCCAGAAGGATAGTCGGTTGAAGGAGTGGAATAACGATCTTTCTTGCAATCGTACTTTGATTTGCCCCACAAATCATCGCAGCTTCAAGTAACGACGAGTCGATCGACTTTAAAGTAACTAGTGAAAACAGGAATATTACTGCAGCGCCTGAGAGACCTTCGGCCAATATTACTGCAGTCAGAGAAAACACATCAAGAGCAATCGGCCTATCAAACAAAAATTTTGTAAAGGTTGGAAGCAAGCCCCCATTTGCAAACAGAAATATCCAAGATATTCCCACATAGAATGGTGGAACCACAATAGTGGAGAAGATGGCTCCTTCCAAGAACTTGGTGTGTGGAATATCGGTCTGAGCAACCAACCACGCAAGTGGTACGCCAATAGCTAATGAGAAGACTACTGCACCTATGGAGATCAGAAATGTTTCTTCCGCGTCGCTGATTAGGCTTCCTTGTTGAAAAATACGGACATAATTCTCTGTTGTAACTGCTCCAACCAGACCTGGTTGTATATTCGTAAAACTCGCATACAGAATCATGACCAAAGGAGTGAGTACTAAAAGGACTGTGATGGCTAGGAGGGCAAGAAAAATGAAGGTTACACTCTTCATTTTTCTCTCTCTACGAAGGTGGTGTTCCAGTCATTGCTTGAGTGAACTGCGACGCGAATTCACTCTGGTACCCAATCATCGCTTGCTGCTGGAGGGGGGTCTCTGGCAAAGGCGTCACTTGAGTGCCATTGAGCAAAGGCGGCCATGCATTGCTCGAACTGTAGCTGAATGTTGGAGGAGTGAATCCGACAACCGCAGCCATATCAGACGAACTAATGTCCGTCCTGAATGAGATGAAGGCGCCAGCATCTTTGGCCAAAGCCAGTTGCCCTGCTTTGGACAAGAGCCAGTTCATAAACAGCTCAGCTGCGTACGGATGTGGGGCAACAGAACTTATTGCGAATCCACCTACTCCAACGACTGCGCCTTCAGATGGATATATTATTCCCACAGGAGCCCCTTGTTCGATGTACGAGAACACATCACCGAAGTATGGTGCGAATCCGACCAAATACTGTCCAGAGGCGATCCCCTGGAGCAAAGCACCATCGGAGGAAACAGCAACCATTCCGTCTTTTGCATAAGTGGCTATCCAATTCCAGAACGTCGAGTTGCCGTATCTGTCAAGCCAAGAATAGAGGACAGCGAATGATGCAAAATCTTGTCTGGGGTCAACGACGGCTATTTTTCCATTCCAGAAAGCAGGATTGGCCTGCACTTTCGCTGCGAGATCACTGAAGCCAGTAGGTATTTGACTGCCTTTCAATTCATTTGTGTTGTAAGCAAACACCTGTACGATTGGAGTTGGGCCCCACCAACCATTGTCAGTGCCGTACGGGATATATGGATAATACTGATATTCGGGACTTGGGAAGAACATTTCAGAATGAGTTTGCAAGCCTGCATAGTATGTTGCGGTTGCTCCACCAATGATTATGTCAGCAATTCCCTTTCCTGAGCTGACCTCAGAAGACCACTTGTTTAGTAATGTTGCTGTATCGTACGGTATTCCATTGACAGTAATCTTCGGATAAGCTTGTTGAAAAGCACTGGCAAGTGCCTGCACTTGTGCTGGTGTATATGGAGCGTAAACTGTCACTTGTCCTTCAGCAGTAGCATTTTTGATCAATGCCGATAGAAATGCGCTAGTACTTCCTCCACTGCTGCTACTCGCAGCGGGGGCTGTATAAGCTATGTATCCAGCGGTACTAAAACCCGCGACTGCAAGAAGTGTCACAACCACAAGGAGCGCCTTGTACTGGGATGAATTCATTTTGGTCAAAATTCCGACTTTGCTAGGCGACGATATAAGTTTTTGAACTGGCAAGAAGTTAAGTAAGCTTCGAATCCTACAAACCAAACATTGATTGGCCTAAACATTTTTACCTATTCAGTCAAAGTGTGAGTATCAATCAATAAAATCGATTATTAGTACAAGGATTTCTGCCAAGGGTCGGCTACTGCGAGCGTTCTCAATAATTGTGTATCATTCATTCCGGGCTACTTTTTTGATTCATACCTTGTCCGTTGGCGTCTCGATGTCTAGGGCCAGTTTGTGGTCTTGTTACAGAATAGCTGTATTCCAAACATTGTGGAAGAATCATCTTTCTTGAGTCCCCGCATTCCCTTTTCTTTTTCCTACAGTTCTCTGTTTTTGCCTCTCCATTTTAATGTTATGAACTTCTCTGCTCATTGCGATTTCTTGAATATGCTGAGTTCGAGGCCAGTTTACCATCCGTCATTCTTTGAGATACGCCTCCTGAACATTTTTCGTTCCGTCGGAAATCAGAACTTCATGTTTGTTCTGCGCTCTTTCCTTTGCTTGCTGAAAGATTGGTCTGAAATCACTTGTTTCTTTGCGTTCTCACACTCGTTGAGTAGTTCTAAATCCAGGAGATCGTCAAGGTAGGCCGAGGCGAAGTCCGGAGCTGGATCTTGGGGAGTATTCAAGGGCGATCGGAAAGATTTGAAAGAGGATCGTGTACTCTCTTCATGTTCAAGACCTATCCGTCACAGGGCCTGTTCTTTTGGTTAGTAAACTCTGTGAAAACACTCACCAAAAGGCAAGCCCATCAAGCAGTAAGTGCGTTCTTACAGAAGGCAAAAACTCAGCCTTGGATAGCTGGCATCAGGACCGAAAAATTCTTTTGCGCAAAAGGCTTGCAGACCGCCCTACCGCAATTTAGACTCAAAAGTCTGCAGTGTTGTGGCTGTATCGATAGGGATACCTTGTTAGGGCAACAGATCACTTATATTTTCTGAAGCGAATTCGAAGTAATCTATCGGAGAAGGGGAGTAATCCCTTCTCTCCTTCATTTTCTTCTCGACTTGAGATCGGAGATTCTCATACGTCCTGTCAGTTGCTTCTGCGATCTTCTTCCAATATTCCGTGAAAATGTCTTTCTTTGATGGCTCTTGTGCGATCTTACTAAACTGCTCACGTAGATATTCTTGCTTGCTTTTGCTGTCGTTAGGAATCATAAATTGCTCATAAAATGCCTGATGCAGTCTTTCTATTTCCCCGATCTCCTTGTCGCTTAATCCAAGATTAGTCATTAAGATGCTTTTATAGACCAATTTCTCCTGTTTGGAGCTTGCATCGAAGTAGCGCTTGAAAAGTGTGCGAATCTCTCTCATCATGTTTTGCTTTGCAGCGAAGTCGATCGTGTGCTGGAGTTCAGAAACTCTTGACTTCAATTCATCGAAGGACTGTAATTTCTCTCTTTCTTCCACAGTCAGCTCTCGTGGTTCTTCTTTGAACTTTAGTTTCAAATATTGCGAGCGAAGCTCCTCCACTTTGGACGAATCAAAATATGAATCTTGGCTACCAGGAAGAATGTGACCCATCAAGAACTCCTGATCTTTCTCATCCATCCTTCCACTCCCATCTGCAAACTGACTTTTCAAAATATTTTGAAAGACCACTCGAAGTGCTTTTGGTGTAACGTCTTGCCAACGTTTGATTCCCGCAAGTCTTGCCCCACGCTTGACAGCTCTTTGAAGACTCTTATCACTCATTGGTGAAAATGTGCCGTTGATGCGCTCTCCTACGAAGAAAGGTGCTTCATCTGGAAACTCTCCGTATTGTTGCTTTATTTCTTGTGCAAGGGTGCGTAGCATCTCTGCGACGTAAGAAAACGAATAGTAAGGAATGCTATTCTTACATGCGTCTTGGTCTATCTTCTTCATTTCTGGATAAACAGGAAATTTGATCGCTTGAAGTTTCGGATTCTCCAATTCTTCTTTGATGTCGCGATATAACAGCGCCCTGAGTGTCGAGTTTCTAAACCCTCCAGTGATGATTGAAGCAATTGCTGCACGGTACTTGAGTTCTCCTGCATTCTCAACGATTGCCCACGCTTCCTTCAATGTTGGAATATACTCGAGCTTCTTGCGATAACGGGCAGGTTGATGGTACCTCTCAACTTCGAGCGCCTTGCCGTTCTTCCATCCATTGACTTCAAAGAATGTATTCACGTAGTGAAAGGTTGCATTGATGTACCTTATTGAAAGGTCGAGGCGTCTCATCGAGTCAAGGAAACTCTGAAAGTCTGACTCGATTCGACCTTTCTTCTTCCCCCTAACATATTCGTCGGGATTCGCTGACCCAACATGAAGGAAGAACTTGTTAAGTGCCTCTACGACGTTCCTTCGTGTATGCTCGGCCTTTGTTTTTCTGGCGTAATGGTCAAGGCATTTCTGGACAGAGGCAAACTCGCTTGTCCAGCCAACCACTTTTAAATTGACCTCAGCCACCTTAGACATAGGAACGAGTTTAGGGGGTCGAAGCGTATAAAGCTGACGTAGGGCGTCATGCCGCGGTCGCCTAGCCTGGTAGGGCGACGGCTTGCTAACTGTCTCACAGTTGCAATTTTCGGTTTCACGGTGGGGCTTTTTGGCAAACAGCCGTTTCCGCTTACGCGGATCGTGAGTTCAAATCTCACCCGCGGCGCTTTTGCTTTTGATCATTAGTAGACCTTACACATAGTCAGACTTTTGAGTGATATTTTGGATTTGCATATCCTGACCAAAGTTTTGAAGTGCGCTTCATGGGATATGTACTCCCTTTCCTCGGGCGTACTTGAGCCAATTTCTGAAAAATACATTGAATCTTTCCACTACGCGATTTTCTGCCTCTGGGTGGACTAGAGCAAGAAATCACTTGCTAAACTAAGCAGAGATCGGTTTGATTCAGCCCAAATTTCAGTGTAGAGATCTAGTAGGACTAGGCCATTACTGCCCTAAAAGGAAATAGATCGAGGTGCTGCGTTACAAGATTTCGGAATTCGTCTTTCTTATTCCTGAGCATCTACGCATTTCGACTGCTTGGAGACATATTATGCCTCTCTACGTCAAAAATTGACGACTCTTTTTGAATCACGCAACACAGCAGGTTGAGGCTCTTTTGAACAGCTCGGGATTAGCTTTCGAGTATTCTCTCCATTAAAAATACGGTGAAATTTGAAACCGAGAAGTATTAATCTACAAGGAAGGGCTTTCAATGTCGAAAGGATCAATCCTCCAATTTTATTTGGATCTATTATTAAATTGGAAGGTTAATTTCTTGCAATAAAAAAAGTTTTGGAAGAGAGAGGTCCGAGCTTCTGCTACATCGAAAGGGAGGAACCTTCGAAATCACTATTTCAAAATAATTGGTGACTTGCGCTCCCTTCATTCAAAGTGGAAGAACTAAAGATCCAACCACACTTTTCGTCGAGCCCACTTTCATTGCGAAAATAGTGTACACTCTTTTCGCTTTTCACATGTTTGGCTTTTCCCTACACGTAGTTGTTCGAAGTTTCCGCTGTTCGCTTTTAGTTTCAATTCTCGCCATTTGTAGGTGTTGGGTCAATCAAAGTTGTTATCTCAAGCTGCCTTTGAATATTCTAAGAAGAATTCTACGTACTTTGTCACGCTAGATCCTATCTTGTCTTCTTCTTTCAGATATAGTTTGGGCGTCCAAACAGGGCGACCCTTTTAACCAGGTTGAATGGTTTGAACGTCTTTGAAGACTCTTGGTATACCTCATATCAGATGTTCATCAAGTGGTTGGAGGAACGAAGTACTACTCATGGCAAGCTGGTTTGGCGATAAACAAGAGAAGGATCGAATCGCCATAACGTGTCGTCAATTGCAACTGTTTGTCGGGAGCTATAGTTTCAAGCCTTTGGTTAAGGCTATTGTTACAAACCTCAAATGCTTGAGAACACGATCAGAATACATCGATTTTAATATCACAATGATTTTGCCTAGTTTTTCATGAGAAGAAAGAAATTATCTCCAATTTCAGTCATTGCAGTCCTCGCACTCGTACTTATCGCGGCATCTCGTTTTCCTATCCTATCTGCTTACGGTAGCGGTGAAAACTGGCAGTTAGGATTTTCCGGAACGGGAAACGTCGCAAACATGGGATTTGGCTTCTGGGGATGGTGCACATTTGTCGGAGGCTCTAGTGGGACTGATGCCGACTGTCAGGTCTCCCAGTATTTGCACACAAACGGCAATGGAGACATTCAGTGCGAAACTGCCTTCAACATAACCAATTGGGACGCCCAGGCTGGAGTACTTCAGTCCCTTGGAGTGCCAACAGAATTCTTCGCAAACTCTGGAACGATAACCGTTCATCCTGCGAATGCAACGCCAGCTTGCACAGCTTTTCTTCAAGCAGCGGGTTTCAACGTGGCTCAAACCGGTCCTTCGACAATCACAATAGAGGGACCATCTGATATGGCTCTCCCAGCCTCGGCAGGTCACTACAACTTCAACAACCAAACGATAGAGGGCGTGTTCTACAAGGAATTTCAAGTACAAGTAAGCGAGAAGTCATAGCTGGGGAAAATTAGGGGAATGGGCGAGAAGAGGACAAGTAGTCCCCTCTCTCATCTTCCCCTTTTTTCTTCATATCATTTTATTTTTCTCTTTTTCTCTGAAACGCTAGACTCGTTTCTAAATGCCGAAAAGACGGAAAGATCGTTTCATTTCGAAACGAAAAGAAGATGCGTTCAACCCTGCCTTTGCATCTTTAGCATGTCGGTCTCGAAGTAGATGTTTGCCTGGGTTATCTCGCCCTTATCCATATCGTACTTTATACAAAGAGGCATGTGGACCTACTTTCTGTTAAACTGAATGCCCGTAAATTCCCAAGTTCTGTTTGCGAAAAGAGTCACCATCGAGAGCAGCCTTACCCTCGCCAACCATGAGATCGTCTTGATCGAAGCAAGCCGTGAAAGCTTTATTGTAAAGTATTCCAAGAACCACCCTATCTCCTCTAGACGCTTTGACTGTTGAATTGTTGGCGTCACGACGAAAACAGCGTCGCCAACTAGCTTAGATTTGTCATGACGGTCCGGGTATTACTCAACAACTCTCCGCGTTTTCCTCAACTGAAACCAAATCCCACTTTCCACTCTTCCCTTACTACTTTTTAGTGATGATTTGCATGTAATCTTACTAGAGACGAGGAAAAAATATATGGGAATTTTCCGAAGGGAAGTTCTCTCGGTACAAGAGCCGCGATCTGAACTTTTTGTTAGAAAAAAAGACGCTCCCCGAGGATATGCATATTAAATATCCTCAACGACTTCATATTTTCGGGATTCCGCAAGACAAAATTCAAACTGCGGTTAACGAGTCAAAAGAAACTACCTAACATTATCAGGCAAAACAACAGAGAGATAAACAGACCACAAAAAGAACCGTAGCTATCTCCTTACTACTCGAAGATGAGGTTAATTAGCAATTGAGAGCAAGAAAGAAAGTCACATTCGGGATCTGCGCCTACAACTGGGAGCCTTTCTCTTACACTCCGAAAATCTACGAGGAAATCGCTCTAGGAGCTGAATCTCTTGGATTCGATTCTTTCTTTATCACGGATCATTTCATGCGTCCACACACCCCGGGGTTCGTCCCTCCGAGAGAACACGCCACCATAGAAGCTTGGTCGCTTCTTTCAAATCTTGCGGCAAAGACGAATACCATAAAGCTTGGAACTTGCGTTACGCCGATTCCTCTTAGAAGACCAGCAATACTTGCAAAAGTTGTAGCTACCGTTGACATACTCTCAGATGGCAGAGCGATCTTGGGTGCAGGTGCAGGATGGGACAGGCCGGAGTTTGAGGGGTACGGTGAATGGCGCTCGAACAGTGAGCGAGTCGAGATGACAAGGGAAGGAATAGATTTGATTAGAAGACTCTGGAGCGAAGATTCTGTCACTTACGAGGGGAAGTACTTCAAGACGAATAACGCTGTTCTAGAGCCGAAGCCTGTTCAAAAGAACGGGCCGGAGATCTGGGTCGGCGCAATACACGACAAAATGCTAAAACTCACTGCTGAAATGGGGGATGCTTGGTTTCCAGGAAGAGCAGTAGGTGCGACTCTCGAACACTACTCAAAGAGTGTCCCAAAGATAAAGAAGCAGGCGGAGGTCTGTGGGCGAAAGACACCTCTAAAATATGCGCTCATGGGCTATTTCACTGAACCAAATGTTTCGTTGTCTCTCCCCGCCTTAGGGACGATGGACAAGGCAAGTGAAGTCGTGGAAGCCTACGCAGAAGCAGGGTGCGAATACATCGCAGCAATGTTCTTCCCTGTTGCAAAGTTCAAGGAGCTGATGAAGAATTTTGCAAAAGACGTAGTTCCAAGCTTCTCGTGAAGATTGAGGAGAGGAAGCATCTCTTCAGGATCGGATAAGAAACATGTGTAGAGAAAGGCTCAATCCCAAACTTTTCGGAACTCATCTTCTTTTTCTCTCTTCTTCTTCTCTATTTCTTTCGTCTTGACGAAAGAGGAAGGAAAGAGGAAGAGTTTTCTTGATTAGGGCACAGATCAAATCAATCGTCATAGCTTCGGGGACGGAGGGGAAAAATGAAGGAATAGTACATCGAATGTCCAGAAGGCCTATATAGTAGCTAATCGTGTTGCGACTATCGCGTTTCTCAAATTGACTTTTGCCTTGCAAGGCATTCCGTTGAAACTAGCAATTGTAAGAACCACTACTACCACCTCTGAAGCGTGTCCTGTCGGAGATATCGAGTGTGCATATAGGAATACTTCGAAAAATAAAAAGGGTTCAGAGAAAAGGAAGAAAAAGAAGATTGCAATCATAGAAGATTTTGTAGATCTTTCGAAAATTTATTCGATTGCACTTGCTCTTCACGGACATGAGGTAGTTTTTGTTGGAAAAAGTGGAGAAGAAGCTGTGAAAGCGCTCTCTTCAGGCAAACTTGGCTCGGTTGAATGTGCTATAATCGACTATAAGATGAAAGGGAGGCTCGACGGCCTAGAAGTCGCTAATCGTATATCGAATTCGAATCGAGAGGTGAGAATAGCTGTAGCTAGTGCCGATTTTTCAATCAAGGAAACTGTCGAAGCTATAGGGTTCAAGTTTTTGAGAAAACCGTTCGCAATGAGCGATCTTCTCGACTGGATTGACCAAGAGAACACCGGGTCTTCATTCTCTCTTCCACCTTTTAATTCTGAAAATCTGGGAAAGGATCCGCGCAGGAACAGAGATATCGAATACTAAAGAGAGATCGAATTCTCCTTTCCAATTGAATCTCGCAAACAAAAGGTAATAAGAAGATCTGTTTTCAAAGGCTCAAACAATTTTTCCAAGTTAGGGCGAGAAAGGCAATCGGGAAGTAGGAAACGATCTTTCTGTTGAGGTATTTCTCTATCATTTCTGATTCGAATTTCATTTTCTAGTTTCCAAAGGATTGTACTCTGGCAAAGTCGAAAAGAGACACAATGAAATGCGAAGAGCGCCTAACGATGTTAAGTAGATTGGGAGGGCTTTCCCTCATCGATTCTTGAGAGAATCAAGAATCTAGAATCCCTCGAAGGCTATCACTCTACAAATGCTTGCCTCCCCTCTGATGAATCTCCAAGGGAATGCCCCAAATTTCATTCTCTTGCCGGTGACTTTGTCAATATCGCCAGCGATGTTTTCAACTAGAGGCATGTTGTGTTTTGCAGTCATTATGTGAACCTGTAGAAATTGATCCATTGGAAGCAAAGCTTCTATGCTCTTCCCAAATTTCTCCTCAAAACTCTTGACTGCATCGGGGCGCATCTTTCTGATAGCTGTGTTGAGCGGATGATCAAGCGCTGGGGAATCCGCACCGAGCCAGCGGAGCTTTTTCTTTATGGCCCACTTTGCAAACTCGACATGCGGAGCCGGATGACGCACAAAATACTTCTCTTCGTTTTTCTTCTCCGCCATCCAATGATACTTGTGCCATCCGGTGTTCAAAATGAGAATATCCCCCTCCCTTACTTCTGACTTCTTCTCGACCATTGCAGGAGTTATAATGTCAAAGTCAGAGACTTCCCCTCTCAGATCTACTACAATACCGTCTCCGAATAGGACGTCCAGGGGAATCTCTGAGCTATCAAGCCCCTCGGGGTTGAAGTGCAAAGGCGCATCCACATGCGTCCCTACATGCATGGCCGTGTCGACCTTCATACTGTGGAGAGTGTCTCGGGGGAATCGATGAAAGCTCGACACTACGGGATCAGGAAAGTATGGCCAAGGAGGTATACCTGCACCCCACTCCTGCGTAAGGTCGTATAGTTTTCTCTGCTCTGACTTGCGTTCTCGTGGCATCTCTTACTTTCTTCTCTCCCCTTCTTTGATCTTGAAAATACTTTCCCTTGAGTTGATTTTGAATGCCCTAAGAGAAATAATTAAGTGTTTTTTCGGAGCTGCGAATTTCCGCCTGGAGACTACTGCTTTGATTTACTTGATTGACAATTCCCACGTCAGATAACCCCTTTAGCGTTTCATCCTTCTGGGTCATAGATTCAAAACACAAAAAGAGGCATTCTTGCTCAAAACGAAACCCGTAATCTACATGAGAGATATAAAGAAGCCTGAGCATCAAAATCTTTTAGAAGCCCCTTTAGGTTCATTGCCCAACGCAAACGAATTTCATTGGAAATTTCTGTAGCGAGATGGCCGGCCCATTGCGCCTCACAAGACACAGATTTCCAAGCTGTATCCCGTACCTTCCGTCCTTCACGGGATTGGGCTGTATGACGACAGCCATGTTCGCTTTGAAAACATAGTCGGGATTTGGATAAACCGAGTTTGAAGGCCCCAAGTCAGGATACATGAGATCGACTCCAAAGCCGTGAACCAAAGAATCGCAGACAGTGTATCCACTTCTTACGAGCCCCTCCATGGCGCGAACGACTTGTTTCGCGGTCGCGCCGCCTCGAAGCGTTTCCCTAACACTTTCGTACGCCGAGAGAGCATCTTCGAAAAGCCTTTCGTACACTCTTGTGGGCTCGCACGCAACAGCAATTGGCCTGTGTATCTGACCCGCGTATCCTGAATATTCAGCACTCACTTCGGTCAGAATAATATCACCTTTTCGAAGCCTTCTGTTTCTCTGAGCCTGAAAGGGCACGTATGCGCTAGGATCGTTCATCGAGGTCGAGACGAGATAGTGGATTCGGGTCGTCCCGCCTAGAGGGATATAGGATCTCTCGATTATGTTGATCGCTTCAAACTCGCTCATCCCAGGCTTCAGCTCCTCTTCAATTGCCTCCATTGCTTTGTCAGTGAGCTCGGCCCCCCCTCTTGAGCCATTTTATTTCCTCCTCCGATTTGATAGCTCTTATCTCGTTCGCGCTTCTTGTGATGTCTACGATTTCGCACCCCGAGGAAGACCTGATTGCTTCAAAGATTTCGTATGGCAAGCTTCCAATCAACGCTACCTTCATCTTTCCCTTCCCCCTTCTGCCTCGAAGCTCTCTTACGAGGGCTTCCGAGGGAGAACGAGTCGCCCACTTCACGTTCTCTACTATAGACATCGCCTTTGCAGTGGGAATGTGGTTGTACGAGCCAACGAGCAGAGTTACGAGGGATTCATCTTTGTTTGCGACGAAGAAGGATGACGACCTAGTAAGGTAATTTGTCCAGTAGTAGAGATTCGCAACGCTTGCAAGTGAACCAGAAATTATAACAGCGTGAGCTGACACTCTTTCGACAAGTTCTTCGAGGGCTTTCCTTCGTCGCGCAAATTCTTGATTTGAAAATTTGGGAAAGAGGGCATTCACTTCTTCTTTAGCCGCATTTTCACATATCAATGGGGAAAAACTTCCGCTTTCTTATTGTTCAGCTAATTGCTTCCCAATTTTGAAAATTCATTATCAAAAGTGATTTCTCTCAAGCACATGCATTCCCGCTTCAAGGCGATCTATCGTGTAAATCAAACTTCGATGATCAATGAACAAGTCGTTTGTCTGTATCTCTGCTTGTTTCTTTGGGTCCGGTTTCGGTACGTAGCACGCATTTTCATGCAAACGATATGGATCAGAAAAATCTAGAATTCTAACGCCGGCACTGTACCAGCTTGCGGAGATCTCGTCTTCCTTGAGTGCTTGGTCATTCTCATGCAAATTGTGCGGGCCGAGTCTTCCCATACCAGTTGCAAGACGCGGGTCTCTGACTGAATAAGTCGAGACCGGAACTATATTTTTCTCGTCAGTCGAATCCATCACCCAAAGCATCTTCCTATCCGCTTCCGAGGGGTCGTTGCTCATAGGTTCGTCTGTCACTATGAGCCATTTTCTTCCTCGAATTTCTCTTGTGATTGGCAGTACTGTATGAGTTGCACCACCATATGGCGGGCACAGATTTCTCTGGGACACCAGTTTGATATTGCGCATATACTTGCAATCTAGAACTAAAGTGCCTGCATCCCAGTATCCTAGGTAAATCCTGTCTCCGACACGGATGGGAGGGCCGTGCGCTCTGTAGCTGTATCCGTAACGAGTCCAAGGAGGACTTCTACCGTATGCCACTTTCTGCCCGGGATACGCCCACTTTGACAAAAGCCTAGGTCTGTGCAATCGCTTAAGATCGTAGATCAACAGAATCCTGCCATCATAACCTTCTATCCAGCAAGGCATGTATGCTAGCATTCGTTCCTCATCAATCCAGAATCTGTGAACACCCTTTCCCCTGACTTTGACGTAAGCTATCTCTCTAGGATTCGTTTCGTCCTTCATATCGAAGATCCTGAATCCAGAGTCAAACCGGTTACCAATTGCATCGTCCCCTCGTTCGCAGTTGATGATCAAATACCGCTTCTTCAGGATCCTAAGCTTGTGTGTTCGCGTCCCGGCGTATCGTTCTTGTTGGAATGCTACGCAAGGCCTTGAAGGCTCGCTCACATCAACAACTGTGAATGACTTGCCCTTCATATGGCCAACGAAAGCAAGAGTTTTGGATTTGCCCATTCTCTCAACAACGATTTGTCCGCCATTGCCGAAACCGTTCAAATCTGACCTGGAGATTTCGCGGATGTTTTTTCTTTCAACGAATCTGTCGGTCACCAACTTCGTTGCACCATCTCAATTGTTTGACGTTGAAGGAAGTAATCAAGATCAAGAGGGATTAAATATTTCCTCTTTGCTTGTGAAAAGGGAACTAGCTCTAGCTCACTTTTCCCATAGCTAGAAGCCATTATGGAGAAAGGAGTATCAGATCTCGAAATTTGACCCGATTCGATCTTGTGAAAAATGTTCTTGACTCAAGCGAGAATTTTGCAGACTTTACTGATAGTCCTTATTATAGGGACGTCGTCTATCCAAAATTTTCACAAAGGGAATACGAGAGAAGATTTTCCGCAGTTCGGGATTACGCAAGGAAGCAAAACCTTGATGCCGTAATCATCTGCGGAGGCCCAAATCACTGGAGCGCTTGCTACGGAATGGGTTGGCTCACGAACCACACAAGGGAGTGGCACGCGATCTCTAACTACCTGATACTAAGCGTAAAGCCTTCAGATGAGCCTACCCTGATCTACTCTATGGGCGGTTCACACGCTGAGGCTACCAGAAGAGCGATCACAATCTCCGACGTGAGGACCTCAAAGAACGGCAAATTCTACGCCCAGATTGCGGAGAGAATTAAGGAGCTCAAACTTGAAAGCTCAAGGATAGGAATCACAATGATCGATCCGAGATTTGGAGACTACCCGCCAGTGAACCAGATCAACGGTCTCAAGGAGAAACTTCCTGATGCAGAGTTCGTTTTTCTTCCGGATTTCTTTCACGAGCTTTGGTGCATAAAAAGCACTGAAGAAATAGAGGCGATGAAAGAAGCGGGGAGGATATGCGATCTCGCGCTACGCGCAATTCAGGACAGTGCGCGTCCGGGTGTCAAGGAATATGAGCTCAGAGCAGAAGTCGCTCACACTATTTTGAAACATGATGCTGAATTCAACTTTATAATCATCGGAACGACCCCAATGTCTAACCCGGCTCAATTTTTCGGGAATCCTAGACCTTCAAACAGGACTCTCAATCAAGGCGATCTGATACTGAATGAACTCGCAGTTGAGTATCGAGGACTCCAGGTTCAAATCGGCTCTCCTATCTGCGTAGGTCAGCCTACCGAGCGTGTGAAGAGATTTTGGGATGATATTGCAAAGCCCGGGTTCGCACATATGGAAAAATTCCTAAGGCCTGGTGTGACTCTTGAAGAAATCTCCAAAGCGGGAAGATGGTATCGTGAGCGTGGGAGCCAATCAAGACCGCTTTTGCTTCATGGTCTTGGAGTCTCGAGCGAGAGGCCAGAGTGCTGCCTTGATAGGATCGAGGCCCAACCATACGAGAGTACTTTGAAACCCGGGATGACTTTGATGCTAGAGCCAGACGCAATAACTCCTGATGGAATGCTCGGGCTTTTCATAGGCAGAAGCTATGTGATTACTGAATCTGGACACGAAGCTCTTACAAAGACTCCAATTGAATTACTCGTCGCATGATCCTGTTCGCGCTGATCCTGTCTTTGGTGCCTACAAAATCTACTTTTCACAACAGCTAACGTTCTTACCTCAAGTAAAGATGCTATATCAGAAGAAAGATTTTCCGCTTCCTGAAACATTACAAGCAAGAGCATTATTGGACCTAAGAGACAGATAACTGTCTCTAGAGCTCAGTGTTAGATACCACATGCACGCAAAAGAGGAACTACTTCTTATACCGATGGACCAGGGATTTGTAGTCAAGCGTCCTAAGTCCAAACTGAGAGGACCACTTGGGAGAAAGATTGATCAAGGGACTCTGAAAAAGACTTTGAATTGAGAAAGCAGTGAAAGATCTGCGGGCAAGCTCTCCATCTTCTAATTTAAAGGGCAAACATCACGGGCGCGATAGTTCTTGCGTCTTGTTTCGAGGATCACCTTCCATCATAGGCAGACATAGCTTTCAGAAAGACTGAAGAAGGAAAAGGTCGAAATCCTGATTCCCGAAAGCGTACTTGGCGAACTGATCCACATCGACCTTAACAAAGGTGATCTATTATTTGATCCTAAATCTGGGATTGGGGAATTTTTAGAAGAAATTGAAATATTCGACTATCTCAAACTAATTGAAATTTCGCAAAAAGCTTGGAAACACTTTTTCGAATCACACATTTCAGAGCTTCATGGCCAGGTGATTCGTTCAATCAAAGCCACTAGATTAAGACAAATTGGTAGTCATCATCACCCACGATTGAGCTTTGAAGAGAACCTTCAAGACAATCTGGCAGGAGGGGCAAGAGTTTCAAAACACATTAGCTCTTGTTACTTCCAATAATCAATGGAATTTTGCCTTTAAAGGATTTGAGTTTTCTCTTACAGAGAGAGAGTCAAAGTGATTTCGAAAAGTTTTGGTGATTCGTTTTATCTGAAATTTGGATAGGGTCCGGCTGCAAGAATTGACAGTGATTGTTTTTTTGCTAAGACCTTGACATATCGAGGCATCTCGGAATCAGTCGATTGATCACTCGGAAATTATGAAAATGAACGATGAAACTAGTTTCGAGCACATTACACTGAGCGTTCTTTCTTGTGATAGAGTTCATAGGGGCATGAAAACGAGTGCGTGCGCAAAGGCCTTCATCCTTAGCTCCTTGTAATTGTGATCTCAGGGGAATGGGATAGCGTATTCGAAATAGTGCAGTTTCGCTTGGTTTGCTCCATGAGGTATTTGAAGCGAATGTCATCTTCTACTCTTGGCTGTATTTCGACCTTTAGTCGGATGGATCTCAAGCTCTCATATTCTCTTTCTCCCTTCTCAGCCTCCGCAATGATTTTCACAGAGTCGATTGGAATCGACAACGCCCTAGCAATTGTTCTCAAGGTTCCGGTAAAGCAACCCACAAGTGCAGAGAGAAGTATCTCCGAAGGTGTCGGTCCCAGATCAGTACCTCCCTGTTCTTTTGGGTGATCCACAATCATTTGGAAATTGCGTATTGTAACGTAGACGGCTTTTTTGTTATTCTCCGCTCCGGATTCCCAGCTTGAAATTACTGATGGCAATTTGAAAAATTCAACCGTTCCTATTCCTTCTTCTCTCCGTCTAGCAAGGTTTTAAGAAGATCCGACAAAAGGGATCTTTTGCAGATCTAAACAAGGCTCCCCGCTCTTTCTCTATCGATCCGTTCGAAGACATGGTATCTTCTAAGATTAGCGTTCGATGAAAGGTCGGGAACTTGGCATACTTTATCGGTTTTGTCCGTAACTTTCTTGGCATCCTGAAAGAGGTCTTTGAAACCCCCTTCAGATATTCTTATCTTCAAAATCTTTCACATTTTGGTTCGGATGGAAGTTTGATCATGGAACTAACCGGGGGTCGAGCTGTGGCACAGCTGTTGCGAGAATATGGTGTTGAATTCGTGTTCGGAATGCCGGGAGGTCAAACTCTTCAGATTTACGATGGACTCTACGACCTCACACCGCGAACAAAGCACATTCTTGCGCATGACGAAAAGTCAGCGGCATTCATGGCTGACGGATATGCTAGATTTAGCTTCAAACCTGGTGTTTGTGATGCAACTGTGGGGCCGGGGACGACAAACCTTGTTTCTGGAATCGCAGAGGCCTACGGAAACTCTATCCCTATAGTTGCCATAACAAGTGATGTGCAGTCCAAGTTTGCAGGGAGAGGAGTATCTCAGGAATGTGATCAAGTTGCTGTGTTAATGCCTTTTACAAAGTGGAGCTATCGAGTAGATAGGGTAGAGCGAATTCCGGAAATGGTACGAAAGGCATTTCGAATAGCTGTAACTGGAAGGCCCGGGCCTGTCCACATCGACTTTCCAGAGGACGTTCTCCAGTCGAAGCTCGAATCATCTGATAACCTCGCCCTTTACTCGGAGCCAGACTGTATAGTTTATCCAGCTAGACGGATTGCTCCCGATCCATCAAGAGTTACTGAGGCAGTGGACCTCCTCCTCTCGAGTACTCGGCCAGTGATAGTTGCAGGCGGTGGCGCAATGATATCTCAGTCTTGGAACGAAGTGACAGAACTGGCAGAACTTCTTGGGGCTCCTGTTGCAACTACGATCACTGGCAAGGGCTCGATCCCTGAAGCTCATCCTCTTTCAGTTGGGACGATCGGACGACAAGGTTACAGAGAATGTGCTGATATTGCCGTAGAAGAATCGGATGTATTGCTTGCGGTAGGTTGCAAATTTGCACAGGTTGCTACAGACAACTGGACGCTCATCAATCCTAGCACAAAACTGATTCATATTGATGTTGACCCAACTGAGATAGGAAGAGTGTATCCTGTCTCGGTCGGGATAGTCTCAGATGCAAAGCTCGCCCTCCGAGCCATAATAGAGGGACTCCGTTCCATCATTTCACGAAAGGGTGCTTTGGCTGAAAACTCTGAATGGATCAAGAGAATTTCAGGAGCAAAGAAGGAGTGGAGAGAATCTATCTCACCACTTGTAAGCTCTGATCAGGTTCCCATCAGACCCGAGAGGCTTGTGAAGGAAATCAGAGATTGTCTACCAGAAGATGGGGTGTTTGTATCAGATACGAGCTTTACGGGAGCCTTCGCTGCAAGCTACTTTGACGTGAGCAAGGTAGGTAGAACTTTTTATCAGCAAAGGGGGATGGCGGGGATAGGAGGCGGACTCCCTGCGGCAATAGGAGCAAAGTGTGCAGTGGGCGAGCGTCCAGTCATCGGAATGGGTGGAGACGGCTCTTTTGCATATCATGTCTCGGAACTTGAGACGGCAAAGAGGCACAAGCTCCCACTCGTATACATAGTGTCAAACAACAGCAGTCTCGGCTGGATAAGATACCTTCAAGAAAGATACTATTCGCGCAGAGTGATCTCGACAATATTCTCCGACATTGATTACGCCAAGGTGGCCGAAGCTTACGGTTGCTTCGGTCAAACGATTGAAAGGCCCTCAGAGATTGGAGAAGCGATACGAAAGGCGATTAAGGCGGATGTTCCGTCTGTCATTGATGTAAAGACCGACCCGGAAGCAGTTCCTCCGATAGGAAGAAAGACGACCTATGCCGCTTAAGAAAAGGATTTGGGAAGAATGGGGGGAAGAGAGAAAGAACTACCACCGAGCTATCTTAGTCTTCCTTCAATTCTAACTTCTTCCATTCTGCAATCAGTCTCAATTCTTCTCTAACATCGCCGTATGTCAGAAGATAATGGTTCCCGGAGAGATTATTGAGAAAACCTGTGGCATCTCCGTTCAATCGAACTTTAAGTTCGATGCCGCCCCAGAAATCTCCTGTTCCTTGTAACTCGCCCCATGTCATGTGCATTCTTCCAAGATCACGTCCGTAAAACCTGACGAGTGTTACAGGCCCATTCTTAAACTCAAAGTGAGCGAATGCTGTCTTTCCTACGCTCTTTGGGTCAGTCCTCTCCACGATCTCAACTTTCGACTCCTCCTTCGCAAGTGAAATTGGAGCGGAGCAGTGGCTCAAAGTAACCGTATTTGCTTTTGTGTCCACACCAAGTACATCTGCAAGATAGGGATTAACGCCATTGATGCTTTTGAGAATTATCGATCCAGCTAAGCTCACCACGTCTCCTTCGCATCCTACAGTTAGGTCGTCCAAGTGTCCAAGGCAGGGGTTTATTCCGTATTTTGGAAAGAGTCGTGTCCAGCACTCAAGTGCAATTCCATCAAGCCTGTGGTTTTCGATTATCTTTCGAACAGCAAGCTGGAACCTTACTGCTTTGGAAAGAGCTTCTCCTGAGACCCGTACAGAGTACTTCTTTTCGTAAAGTGAAACGGCAGTCTCGACCTGATCTTTCGGAATAGATTGTAGGATCCTTTGAAGTGAATCAAGACTTATTTCCTTAGCTTGTACTCCGAGTCTTCTCCTTAAAAGCTTCAGGTTGTACGGTAGAGAAATCATAAGAGGAGAGAGTCTGCCGATCACGCCTATACTAGCTTGCTTGGACTGTCTGAGTGCTCTTGAGGCACGCGCGATCTTTTCTACTTGCTCGCGTATCGAAGGATCATTTGCATCGTTGCAAAGGAGCCTCGCCCAGTACCCACGCTCCTTGAGGTAACTAGCTGCAAGCCCACTTGTCGCAAGAGAATACCGTGTCGGAAGTGCCCAGATGATTGCAGGGAGTTTGAAAAGCTCAACTATCGCTCTAATGCAACGCACAGTACCATGCGAAGCCGAAAAGACGACAAGAAGGTCAAACCTTCTCTTATTTTTGATTCGTCGAGCAAGCTGCGGAATCTCCTTTGGAGTCCACCAAGTCAGTTTATTTACTGCTTCAACATCCAGCTCCGCATGGCTCATGTTCTCAAGAGCATCTTTTGCATCTTGCGCAACACCCTCTAGCTCTATGTTTCCCAGCGGCCAGAAAAGAACACTTGCCCGTCCAATATCAGAAATTTCTTCTTCACCCCCAACATCCTAACGGGTACCTACATTTCCTTTCAATTCTCTTTCTTTTCTTATTAGCACTGCTTGCTTCTTCCTCTGCTCATCTTATTCCTCCTTCAGATCGTTAGGACAACCCTACCCATAACTTCTCCTCTTGAGAGCTTCTGTAACGCCAAGTTTGCCTCGTTTAGGGGGTATGTCGCAGTAACCACGGGCTTGACCTTTCCTTCAGATGCAAGCTTTATTATGTCCCTAAGGTTCTTTCGAGTTCCACTCCTAGATGCCTCTAAAGAAGAAAGGCCAGACATCAAGCGGTAGACATTCACCTTGAAGGGCTCGACCTCGTACCCGAGCAAGATCACTCTTCCGCCTTTTCGGACGATGTTTAGGTCCTGCTCAACGGTTTGTTCGTTTCCGACGAAATCGAAAACATAATCAACGCCAAATCCTTGCGTCAATCGTTTTACTTCCTTCACCAGTTCTACCTCTGAAGCATTGACGACGGAATCTGCGCCCATCTTCCTCGCAAACTCGAGCTTACCTTCAGTCCGTGACACAGCTATAACACGTGCCCCGAGAAGTTTCAAGATTTGCAATGCGCAAAGGGCAAGACCTCCCATCCCCAAGAGCATTACTGTTTCATTGAACCTTACTCGAGCCTTGTCAACGATTGCGTGATAGGGCGTCAGAACGGCATCAGGCAAAAGCGCAGCATGTATAAATTCCAGCTCAGGAGGAATTTTGATGGCATTCTTCGAGGGGATCCTGACATATTCGGCAAAGCCTCCAGGACGAGAGAAACCGAGCAAAGGACCTGTCTTTGTGCAGTAGTTATCCAATCCCATCATGCATGCCTCGCATTTGTCACAAGTGTCGTAGAGATACACAACAACTCGGTCCCCCTCTTCCAAGTGGGAAACACTTCGGCCCTTCCAAGCTATGGTGCCGGCGATCTCATGTCCGAGAATATGTGGAAGATTAGGTCTTTGTGATGAACGGCCGTTCCATATCTTTACGTCGCTATAACATAGGCCGCAAGCCGCCACCTTTACAAGTACTTCACTCTCTGTTGCTACCTCGGGAACAGGCACATCCTTTATGCTAAGAGGTTCTTTGAACTCTTTGATCAGCGCTGCTTTCAATCTACTTACTGCACGATCCTCTCACAAAGCGATAAAGGAAAAGTACTGAAAGAAGTCTCTATTATTTTCCCATTCTATTCAGCTTGAGTTAGCTGATCGCTAACCCAATCCATTGCCTGGGATATCGCCTCCATCCTTCTGTCCATGATAGTGTGGCCAGCGTTCACTATGTGGATCTCCTTCGGACCCCTTGCTTCCCTATAGAGCCTGTAGGCGGGCTCTACCGGATAAACGGCAGTCTCTTCGGCATGCATCACAAAGAGAGGGCAGGTTATCTTATCGGCTATCCCCTTCAGATTGTAATCAGAGAGCTTCTTTCGCACCTCTTCTGCATCAGAAGTTCCAAGATAGGCCTCAAGCCCCTCCCTGTGATTTTCTTTGCCGTAGAGGTAGATGTCAGTGTAGACATCGTAACATGCAGTGATGTTACCAAGGGCTCTAACCCTCTTATCGAGGGCGGCGGCTCTTGCTGCACAGTACGCTCCCATGTCGGAGCCAAATACTGCGAGACGCTTAGCATCTATATCTGACCTTGCTTCGAGATAGTCCACCATCGCAGAGAAGACTTTCTCAAAGTCTGGCCTTCCGTATATTTTCTTGTACCGGAGAGTTGTCCCTTGGCCCGGCCCGTCGACGAGGAGCGTTGCCACACCACGTTCACTTGCTTCGAGCGGGCCCGTGAAAGTCAGAACTCCACAATCTTGGGACTCAGGGCCGCAATAGATCATAATGGGACTTTTCTTCCCTTTTGCTGTTTTGGATGGAATGAGCCAACCAAGCATTTCGATTCCCTCGAACGGTATCGAGACACGTTCGACCTTAGGCATTGATAGCTCAGCCCACTTTGAGTAGCACTCCTGCATTTTATCAAACATCTGCAGAGCGCGAGCCGACATGGTGGGAAGCCAAAGCTGGGACATCCTGTAGTAAGTGTACGCTCTGAGGTATGACTTTCTGGCAGTGATGTCGTGATTACTCTGCTCAGCTAATCTCGCGAGTCCCTCAACGTACTCGGCCATCCCTCTCCACCGATTGTGCCAGCCTTCGTAGTCGCCTGTTTTCAGTCCCTTGACCGCCCGGTGTATCTCTCCAAAATCTGCGCCCCCAAAATTTGTCATTGCAATGACTCGTGTCATCCACGTGGCCCAGTTTTCATCGTCTGGAAAGTAAACAAACTCCGAGAGTGTAGTCATTAGATTCTCTCACGTGACCTGTACTGCTAATAAGATTTATTCGAGGTCAGCACTCCTTTAAGAGGAACAACCAAACAGCAGAGGGAATACTATTAATTTGCAGATAACAGATTTTCTTTTCACAAAAATTCTCACGTAATAGAGTTTTCATGCGAAGTTGCCGCTTGACCTTGTTTGAAAACTACTCCTAATTTTACTATGAACGCACGCGATTTTTTATTCAGCGCAATCCAAATCTTGACAGCAGGAACACTGGAACAGTTTTTCATTGAGTGCCGATATTCTAGTGGAAACAGCGTAATATGGTAAGGTGAGGGTGACCAGATAACCAAATCAAGCCATAATGCGCTAACAAGGGCAGCCAAAGCTTGGTAATAGCATTAAATGAAAGAAAAGCAAAAACTGAGATAAATTTACCTGATAAACCGAGATATAGTAAGAAGTTTCAAGGATGATACACTTTGAACAAAGAAGAATCTTTAACGTTTTTTGAGACGAGAAGATCCAAACCTGAGAAGATACTTGTTCCAGCCGATCCATTTAAAGAACCGGAGATTCGCGAGTTCAAGACGGATGTGCTGGTCGTCGGCGGAGGTGTAGCAGGATGCCTAGCCGCGATTGCAGCAAAGGAAGCGGGGGTAGAGGTTCTAGTTGTGGAGAAGTACAACGTTTACTCTTCAGGTGATGCAGGAACTGGAGAAGACCACTTCCTAGCCATCTTGGGAACTGAAGACTGGGATAATCCGGAGGAATTCATTAGGGCGTACATAGCAGGAGGAAGAGATCTTCCTAACGAAAACAGAGAGCTCATAAGGAAATTTGCCTATAAGCTGCCGGAGATTACTAGACGCTTAGAGAAAATGGGAATGCCCTTCAGGGACGAGAAGACAGGAAAGTACTATCGAGTCGAAGCCTTCGGAGAGGGCCATCCTTACACGATTCAGTTTGATGGATCAAAGTTCAAGAGAATCATTGCAAGCAGCGTTGTCGATCATAGGATTCCTGTGATAAACAGGGTCATGGTAACAACGCTGTTCACAAACTCTGGACGAGTAGCTGGAGCGGCCGGAATGCATATAGGAGATGGCTCGTTTTATGTCTTCAACGCAAAAGCTGTTGTACTAACCACGGGGGAAGGCTGTCGCATCTACCGGAGTACCTCAGGACATCCTTTCGATTCCTGGCACAGTCCGTACAACACCGGAGATGGCATTGCTATGGCCTTCCGTGCAGGAGCCGAGATTGCAAACATAGAGTTCCTTGCTCTTACTATGTGTGCGAAGGGCTACAGTACTCCTGGCACTCATGCATTCTTCGGTATGAATTGCTACCTCATAAACTCAAAAGGCGAACGTTTCATGCAAAGGTACCACCCCCTTGGTGAAAGGGCAGAGCGCTCCTATCTGACGTGGGGCATATACTCAGAGATGCGTGCGGGAAGAGGGCCTTGTTACGTTGATGCAAGACACCTCAGCCCAGAAGATCAAGAAAGACTCATCGAAACCCTAGTCGTCGACAAGGGACCATTCGGAGATTATCTGAGACAAAAGGGAATAGATCTCTCTAAAGAACCAATGGAGGTAAGTATATCAGAGTTTCATGCTCAATGTGGTATTCTCATCAACGAAAGGTTCGAAACGGCTGTTTCTGGTCTCTATGCAGCTGGTGAAGGAACAGGTAGCACCGGTGTTTCCAGGGTGGCTGTGGACGGCTACGAAGCAGGCAAGGAAGCAGCTGCCTTTTCCTCCAAGGTTGAACTCTTGCCAATACTCGATCAAGATAAAGAAACTGAGAAGTGGAGAATCTACTCTCCGCTCAAAAATCTCCAGAAAGGATCTGGGATAGGCTATTTAGAATTTGAAACGCGTGTAAGGGATATCATGTCTGACTATGTGGGATTTGAAAGAACAGAGTCTTCCATGAAAAAAGCTCTCGCGCTCCTAGAGGAATTACGTCCTCTGACTTCGCGGCTCAAGGCGGGAAATTATCATGATTTGATGAGAGTCTTAGAGTCTCTTAACATCTTTCTTGTTGCTACGCTTGTAACCGTGGCTTCGTTACAAAGGAGAGAAACTCGCTGGGGGGGGAACCTAATAGCACCGAGAGGAGACTTCCCCAATCCGGATCCACAGTGGGCTAAGCGAACTGTAGTTCTGAGAAAGGGACCCGCTCACGAGTATGACATTCGGTTCGAAATCAGGTTGACAGAAAAATCAGAAGAGAGCATTGTGAATTGACTAGCGAAGCTGCAAAGCAGGCGGAGAAGCTGTTCAAGCAAGGCTTGGAATGGCGCGGAAAGGATAACCCACATTACGGGGTGATCATAAATCGAGACACTTGCATAGCGAGGCTTGGTTGCAGGAACTGTATTGAATTTTGTCCGGGCGATTTGATCTACTTCGAAAATGGAAGACCTGAAGTCAAGTTTCTGGACGAGTGCTGGTATTGTGGAATTTGTGCATCAGTCTGTGGGCCAAGAGCAATTTCCTACATTTTTCCGGAACAGATTCTGCAAGGTGGAAAGACCGGAAATAAGAAGAACGAACAGCCATCTCTAGACATGAAGCAAGAAAAAGATGGTGTAGAAAATTCGTAACTTAGACCAAGGGCGCTTCGTGATAGCTGCCATTTACTCCTTGGTCTTGATCTTATCAAACAAATGGTGTTATGACGAGGTATGCTCCGAGAATAATCAGAATGAGAGCCACGATTCTCGAGAGGAGATTAGCAGAGATTCCGAATGCTACCTTTGCACCCAGCATACTTCCGATTACTGCTCCAATAGCTAGAAAGCAGGCGTAGTAGTAATTTATAGCATTAAGTCCTACATGTGTGAAAAAAGCAGTAAAGTTCAGAATCGTCAGGATTATTCGAGATGTTGCAATCGCGACATGTGCTGGAAACTTGACGAAAAGTATCATGGCGGGGACAATCAATATAGCTGCACCGGCACCGAAGAGGCCACTCAAGAGTCCCCCGATAAAATTAATGAAAAGTCCAGCGGGGAAATTTGGTGTGTACTCGAATTTCCTTCCCGAACTATCAGCAAGAAGCAGCTTGGGCCTGGCCTTGCTCTCATTTGATCGTTTGAACTCGTCAGATGTACTTACCTCGATCATGCGATTTCTTTCTTTGAATAGTAGCATCATTACAGCGAGTGCAATCGTGAGAATCCCCAGACCGAGCTTGAACTCGAACTCCGAGATACTTGTCTCAAGTAGAGTACCGATAACTACTCCAGGGATACAAGGTATCGAAAGTATGATACCGCTTCTAGTATCTACAAGTCCCTTCATGCTATAGAAAGCTAGACCTGCGAGCGCAGTAGCAAGATACATGAGGAAGACAGAGCCAACAAGTACCGAAGGTTTCTCGTTAAATACTGAAACTATCGCAGGAACCACCAATGCTCCTCCACCTCCTCCAGAGACTGTCCCAATGACTCCAGCAACGCAGCTTATCAAGAGAAGAAAGATGACACGAAAAACATCCTCTATGGGGTTAGCTGACAAAAGCTTGGTCGGCCGCTGCTCTATCCAAAGCTCTCGAACAAGAAAATCTTAGAGGGAGCGAAACAGCGACTTGCGGCTCTGCTCCAAACCAATTGAGAAACTCTTTTTCTTACGATTAGCTGGAAGCCGGGGTGCTGGGTGGAGGCGTTGTCGGACTCGTAGAAGTGATCGGCCTTGACTTTGGAGGTTGCTTCTTCTCCCAAGTGGCTGTTGCTATCGCTCCGCCTATTATCAGCAGGGCTACTCCAGGCCCTACCATTGCCCAGTTTAAAGCTTTAGTTGCCTGGCTTATTTGGAACGTTACTGTCGTCGGACCGGTAGCGTTTTGATTAATGTACGTCGCCCAGTTCGGGCCTTCTGAATTGTCAAATATGAAATAATAAGTACCTGCCGCTGGAGCTGTAAATGTTGTGGTGTAAGTGGACGAAGGACTTACAGTGGCATTCACATAAGGTGCGCTGAGGTTCTGTGGAGGAACGGGGCCGTAATTTGTAACATTCGGGGCAGCATGGCAAGCAGGTGCACATCCATAGAAGGCATAATAATTCGTCTGGTTCATTATGTAAAAGTTGAACAGTGTATTGTTCGCAATGCTAACGGACAGCTGAATAGTCTGACCCTGACTCATGTTCAAGTTCTTCGATTGGTAACCGTTTCCATCCACGTTGAAAGTGGTAGAAAGAAGAGGTTCAAACGCACCACTGACTGGCGAAGCTGCGCCTATGATACCAATTATCAATCCGACTACGAGAATAACGAGGCCGACAAGCGCTATCTTGGAGGCCATTCACCCTCACCTGATAGGCCGGTAGTATATTTACTTTTATTCTAACATTGCTCAGTTGCACGATTCAGAAAAATCGCTATGAGGTAGAGCGAAATAATGTGTGTGGCTTCTCAACGAAATGCGTAGATCCTCAGGTATGAGAAAGACTTGTTGGAAACCGTGCAATACAGTGTTCGAGATGTATGGGTAACAAATAGTTTCAAGGCTACTCGCGGATCATAGCAGCTGATTCCTTCCAAGCTACGACTCGCCTGTTTAGGTATTTCATCAGCTCACTTAGAGCAATACTAATGAGCGCAAGAACAACGATGAGCGCCGTCGCAAGAGGTAGCTCGAGCTTATCAGCCGCATCAAAGATTAGTCCCCCGAACCCTAGCACAGTGAAAAGCATCTCTGCAATTATTACCCCATCTATGGCTCGTGAAAGTCCCAACCGCAGGCCAACCATTATGTTCGGAAGCGCAGCTGGCAGAATGACCTTCATCACAAGCTGTTTCTGATTAGAACCAAATGCAAGAGCTGGCTCCACAAGCGAGGCGCTCACATTCTTTACACCAGTGTAGACATTTATTATGATTGAGAACACGGCTATGAAGAAAGCCACTGTAAGAGCACTTATCGAAGTCGTGCCAGTCCAGCTCATTGTCAGGGGCACGAATGCAACTGCGGGGATGGAGTACCATGCATTGACCCAAGGGTCAAGCATGTAATCCGCTACTATGTATCTTCCCATCAAGAAACCTACCGGGACTCCAACCACGGCGGCGAGTGCAAAACCAGCAAAGATCTCAAACATTGTCGAGCCGAGACCAGAAAGGAAGAGAGGCTGCAAAGTAGGGGAAACGAACAGCTGCATAAACATGTGTGCGGTCTGGAGCGGCGAAGCAAGCCGAAGAGGGTCGTCAACAACATTTGCAAAAAGCTGCCATACTGCGACGAAAAGTATGATCGTTCCAACGAAGATGGGAAGCCTAAACTTATGGACTGTGCTCAACGCTTCAAACCTCTTGAGAGTCTTTCACTTTCCTTCCATTTGAATAAGCGTCGTTCCAAAAGCTTAGGTGTCTGAAGCGCGATTATGCCAAGACCAGCTATTATGAAAATAACTGCCATCATATCAGGCGTGTCAAGATACTCGTTGAACGTAAGCATAAGCTGTCCCAGATCAGTGCGCGTAAGCAATGCCTCCGCCACTACTGCTCCGAGCACAGCTCTTCCAAGCCCCAACCTCATTCCAGCTACAATGTCAGGAAGAGAGGCAGGAAAGATTATTTTTCCGAGGAATTGGAACTCTGAAGCTCCAAATGTCTTCCCAACCTCTGCAAGAGAACTGCTTGTGTACTTTACACCACTGTAAGTATTGACAATTACTGTGAAAACAGAGAGAATGAAAGCGATAAACACAGCTGCCCAAAAGCCCGAACCAATCAAGACGTAAAGGATTGGAATCAATGCCACCATAGGTATAGAATAGAGAGCGTTTATCCAAGGGTCTATGATGAACTCGGCCGCCTTCCAACGGCCCATGACAAGGCCGATGGGAACGCCAACTAGTGAGAAAGCAAAACCAGCACCTATTATCTCAAGGGTTGTCAGAATCGAAGTGTAGATGTTGCCCATGCCCTGCATTCCTATCGGCACATACCCAGCAAGCAAGGCTACAAGGGCCTTGATCACGGGGACTGGACCAGAGAGGATTGTCTGGGAATTGATTAGATCCGTCAAAACTTGCCAAAGTGCAAGAAAGATCCCAAAACTGAGCAGAACAAGCGCAATCCTGAAGGGAAGGGTATCAACCAAGGATCTGTATGGCTCCTTGCTTCGGATTCCTACATGGTACTCAGCTTGCCCTAGCTCCTCTCTTTCACCTCCCTCAGTCGGTTCCAACTGGCCTACTTCAGTGGTCTCTGAGACCCTTATCTCTTGCCCATTTTTCAAAGGGGGCCTCTCCGTCGAGTTAGGCATTGGCTGATCCAAAGACTCCCTTTTCAATTATTTCCCTTTCAAGGAACTGCCAGACGTAATTTCTGAGTCGAATGTACTCAGGATCCTGCCGTAGGTCGTAGCGCCATCGCTCGGCAGGGAGATTCACTTTTATCACTTCCTTCACCATGCCAGGCCTTGTCGTCAGAAGCACGATTTCATCCGACAAGAAGATTGCTTCATCGATGTTATGTGTCACAAACAGAGTGGTTTTTGGAACTGCGCCCTTCACTATCTGAAGTAGCTGTTTTTGAAGAATTTCTCTGGTTTGCATATCGACTGATGCAAAGGGCTCATCCATCAGCAAAACGTCAGGATCAATGGTCAGCGCTCTAGCTAGCCCGACACGTTGTTGCATTCCGCCAGAAATCTCATGCGGATAATGATTTTCAAAGCCGCTCAAACCAACGATCTCAATGTACTTTTGTGCAATTGCATCTCGCTCTTCCTTCGGAACGCCACGGAGTTCTAGCCCGAACTCGACATTCTTTTTCACTGTTCTCCAAGGAAGTAGTCCGAACCCTTGGAAGACAAAGCCCATCTTCGGAGGAGGAGATCTTACTGGTTCCCCATTGAAGATTATTTCGCCACTATCGGGAGGAATCAATCCATCTATTATTCTAAGTAAAGTTGTCTTACCACAACCTGAGGGGCCGATGATGCTAGTAAACGAACCTGGTCTGAGCTCGAAACTCACACCTCCCAGAACCTCTACCCTTTCCCCGTTGCGGTTCGAGCTACTACGCTTGATGAAGGACTTTCTGATATCGTTAACTTGGACTACAGAACTTGAGCTTCGCTGTAGTGTCTGCAAGCGTGATGATAGTAAAACGTCCAGACCTATAAATCTAATGAGAAAAGACAAGCCTCAATAGGCGTATTATTCAGAAAAACTATTCAAGTTAAGACTGGTTCGAACTAACATGGCAAGAATCATTGTCAAAGCGCAGCAACCACATTTTCTTTCAGCGGTGAAGGGAAGAGAAAGAGTCTTCCTTGTGGGAAGGGAAATATGTGATTCCAAGTACTTGAAAGCCGACACTGTAAGGTACGAGCCTGGGGCAGAAGGGGGAGAACATTATCATAATTGCGAAAGTTTCATCTACATTATCGAAGGCGAGTGCGAAATCCGCATCAATGGGGAAAGCCACAGCCTCAAGAAAGAAACGATGGTTTTCCTTGAGCCTGGGGACAGGCACTACATCAAGAACACGGGTAAGAACGATATGATAATGCTTGAAGCCTTTGCCCCCCAAGAATACTCTGATTCTATTTGGACGAATCCTACCGAACCGCATGGATGGATCAAAGCTGAGTAGGGAAAGATGGAGTTAATCCTTTTATATTTGCAGACCAGCTAGCCGATTGGAATTGTCGCTCGTAAGATACATTCCAATAATAGTCGCAATAATTCTCGCAGTAGGGATAGTGGCATATGCACAGTCTTCAGTTGCTTCTGCGACACCTCCGCCCACGAAATACAATGTTACGCTGAGAGTTGGATATCCTGACTCCCTTGACGAAAGCGACGTTACGGACATGTACGCTTATTCCCACATACTGGCACCTTTAGGGATACATGTGATTCCCACATTTTACGACGCTCCACCTCTATCTTATAAGGGACTCATTTCGGGGCAGGAAGACATTTCTTTCGGCACGACAGCGCAATCTTTCGCTAGAGGTCCCGGCCTCAATGGTGAACAGACAACTTGCGTGACTTCATATGCCCTAGCAGGTGTGTTCTTGGAGATAGCTGGAGATGGAATCACACAGCCTTCACAGCTTATAGGGAAAACAGTGGAGGATTTCGGTCCAGGCACAAGCACCAGATCCTTGGATCTGTATTGGTTTGCGCAAGCTAACGTTCCTACGACCACTGATCCGACAAATAAGAGTGCTGTCTATCTTAAAGTGGGTGGTGGGAACATCGCAAGAGTCAATGACCTCGAGACAGGTGTTGCTCAAGCAATAGCAGTGGACGACTTCATTCTTAGCGACTTTACTGACCCGAGTATAAACAACACGGCCCATCACGGTCCTTTCCACGTACTTTTCTACGCACCAACGAATTACTTTGATAATTGCTTTGCGGTGGAGGACTCATGGCTGAGCCAACCTGCGAACCAGCAGGTCATAGTTGAATTCATCAAGGCGATAATCGAAGCTCAGAGATATTTCATCCAGAATCCGTCTGCTTTGGTGACTTTTGCAGAGTCACAGCTTCCTCTGACGGCTCCGTCCGAGATAAGTTTCACATCGACCTTCTACCCAGCTCACTTTACATATTGGCCATACGGCTCATACAACCTGATCGGCTCCCAGAATGTTACAGGAAAATTTGCAAACACCAATACTTTCTTCATAGATGCAGGAGTGATCAGCTCGCCAGTCAGCAATTCGACAGTGAAACCCTTTGGTGTCATAAATAAGTGGTTCGAATACGAAGCTCTTCAACAGCTTGGTCCATTCCCATACCCGAGTGAACCTTGGGCGACACCATCGTTCCTAGCGACAGTTAGTTCGTGGGTCCCATCTTGGATGACCTCCGGAGCAGCGACTTCAACCAGCACGTAGGAAGAAAGAAAGAAGAAAACCATACAATAGAGATAAACAGAAAAGGGGAGCAGGAAGTCCCCATTTTCTGGATTCTTGCCTCAGGGAGAGATCGTGAATTCTCCGCCATCCACTATAAGCGTCTGCCCAGTTACGTAGCTTGATTCGTCAGATGCAAGGAAAAGCATCGTGCTTGCAATCTCTTCCGGCCTTGCGAACCGTTTGAGTAAAGTCAAGTCCTTCAGGAATTCCCGCCGATCCTCTGGCATATCGTTTATCATTCGAGTTTCGATGATTCCTAGGCCGATACAGTTTACTCTTACATGCGGGGCTAGCTGCCTCGCGAAAGCTCTTGTTAGTGTGACCTGACCTGCCTTTGCACATGCGTAGGCGATGTTTGCACCCACTCCCATAATGTTGGTCATAGAGGTCACATTGATAATCGAACCAGACTTTTGTTTCAGCATTATTTCCGCAGCTTCTCTGGTACAAAGCCACGCTCCCTTCAAGTTCACGTTTATCAAGCGTTCCCACATCGCATCGTCTATTTCCCTGTAGCTCTTTACCCGACTGTGGACCCCTGCATTGTTGACAAGTATGTCCAACTGTCCGAAGGAATTCAGAGCCTTTGAAAAGAGTTCCTTCACGTCCTCTCCCTTTGAAACATCCGCCTTGACCCTGATAGCTTTTCCACCTTCATTTCGGATTGCATCTTCAACTAGTGCGGCACTCTCTTCCGATGCGTTGAAGTTTATGACAACACTCGCTCCTTCTCTTGCAAAGAGCTGGGCGGCGGCTGCACCTATGCCCGAGCTGCTGCCCGTGATGAGCGCGACTTTTCCTTTGAGCCTGTTGGACTCCTTCAAATTACATCAACTCATTATCCACACGCTTTTTGTGCAATCCTTGCTTGTAGATGTTCTTTTCCAAGTTAAGAATGATTTCTGACCAAAGTCATGCTACCTTCGAGATTAAGCCCTTGCATCTCCCAGCAATTGTAGGATCTAATCTTACTTGTCGTGTTGAATGTAAAATATGCTTTTTGTAAAACTCAAAGACACTGACTCGAAAGGATAAGTTTAGATTGTTTTTTCATAACAAAAACAAGGATAAGATCCAACTTGAGTTCGGTCTCGTCTCCATCGGCTTCTGCGGTAGAAAATATTTTCATGTTCTTTCCGGACAACCGCGCTTGGTCACACCAGTTGATCCGTGTTATTGGGGAAATCAACAACGGAGGAGGAGACTTTGGAGAAATATTCAGGGCGGCTAGTAAGATGAAGGTTGGAGACGCAGAGTCTTGGTTCTCACAGTGGAATGCAATGGCCCAATACGTCGAAAATCTAGGCATCGAGGCAGAGAAGCGCGATCATTTGGTAACCGCGAGGGAATGCTACTTCAGATCCTCGAACTATTACAGAATGGCTGACTTTTACTTGGACAGGTATGACGCACGCGAAAAGCCAACATATTTGAAGCATGTGTCTCTGTTTCAAAAGGCATGCGCTTTGGTTTCTCCCCAGATCGAGCCACTTTCCATTCCCTTCGAGGGTGTTGGTCATTTGCACTCATATTTCGTCAGATCAGAAAAGTCTCCAAGCGATAAACTACCTTGCGTAATATTATTCGGTGGCGCGGACGCGACATGCGAAGAAGGCTATTTCGGATTTGGTGCTAGCATCCGCCAGAGAGACATGCATGCAGTCCTCCTTGACGGGCCAGGTCAGGGCTATACTCTTCGGTTCGAGGGGCTCTATGCAAGGCACGACTACGAAAAAGCCGTGGGAACCGTGATAGACTATCTGATCTCTGAAAAAGAGGATTTCATACAGAAGGACAAGATCGGAATAATAGGACGAAGCATGGGTGGGTATTATGCTGCGCGCGCGGCCGCCATGGAAAAGAGAGTTAGAGCAACGGTTGTGGGAGATGCAATCTTCGATGTGACATCAGATGTCTACGATTACTTTCCTCCAGTTAGAAAGGCTATACAATGGGATTTGGGAGCAAAAGATGATGCAGAAGCTAGGGAGAAACTCGCCAAATTCAACCTCTCAGGAATAGCAGAAAAGATAGGATCTCCGATTCTCATAATCCATGGGGAACAAGATTATGTTTCATCTCCGAGGGCTGCCAAACGGCTTTACGATTCAATTAATCATGATGATAAGACTCTAAAATGGTACAAAGCTGGCCATGGCGTTTCTTCTTACCGCGCAGAGGCTATGGAGCTTGCTCTAGATTGGTTAACTGAAAAACTAAGGAAATGAAGTCGCTAGTCTCACGATTCCTTTCTGGCCCAAATTGTGATATGACAAATTACTCAAAAAGCAATCCTGTCAGTTTCTTCGGGCTTAATGAGATCGAGAACAAATCGAAATGTAGCGCCACTTCTTGCATGCGTCTGTGATATCTCTTGGAATCAAAGGAGAATAACGTTTTCTTCCACAATATTTCTCTTTGAAGGCAAAGGACAGAAAACTTAATCCGATTCAAGAGAAGGAGGGTCTTTCTATGACAGAAGTATTGTCCTCATCAACATTGTCGAGTCCTGAAAAGCCTGTCGCCATAGTGCGACACATCGATGACATCCCGACATACTACGGACTGCACGATAAAAGAGAGGTCAAGATACTCTTTGACGACGATTTCGGGGGTGCAAAGAATTGTGCCGTCGAATACATCATATACCAAAAGGGTGATGAAGTCGAAATGCACAAGCACGATGATTCCGAGCACGCTTTCATTATTCTCAAAGGCAGGGGTTTCTTCGAATGTGACAGTGGTCGATATCAGATCAGAGAAGGCTCTGTCATGTTCATCCCAAAGGGAGCTAACCACAGGATTGGTAATGACAGCGATGGCGAAATGGTTCTTCTTGAAATCTTTGCCCCTCCTACACAATCGAGGAAGACAGGGCTCGCCACTTGCTACGCGATTCCTCAGTGGAGCAAATACTACAACGAAGATCTCGCAAAGCGTAAAGACACTTTTGCGAAATCAAAGGGTCTTTACCCAAGAAATCAGACCGCCTAAAAGATAAGAACTGAGAAACAAAGAAAGACAGACACGCACAAATCCCCGAGGGGGTGTAATGCGCTTCTCGTTGCCAGGAAACATTGACTGTTCGCATGGAAAATTTCCTTCGTCTCAAGACGCAAAGTATGACGTAGTAGTCGCTGGCGCAGGACACAACTCCCTCATAACCGCCGCTTATCTCGCAAAGGCTGGTCTCAGGGTACTGGTGCTCGAGTCGCGTCCAGTGATCGGGGGAAACACGACTTCAGAGGAGCTCACACTTCCCGGCTACTTGCACGATTCCTGCTCTTCGGCTCACGTTTTGATTCAGAGCTCTCCCACAATCAAAAACAACGAACTTCATCTTGACAGGTACGGCCTTTCATACATCAAGCCCGAAATAGTGGCCACAATGCCATTTTCAGATGGACACAGCTTTACGATGTACTGGGACAAGGAGAAGACGGTCAAGGAAATATCACGCTATTCGCAAAAGGATGCTCTAGAATATCAAAAGTTTCTTGACGACTGGTCCAAGGTGAGCAACGTCTATCTATCGGAGAGATATGGCCCTCCGAGAAAGGAGAGCGAAATTCTCAAGCTTTACGAGGAACTCGAGAACGGCGACGAATGGGTGAGAATAAGGCTCAGCAGCTCAAAGGAAGTAATCGAGGAGCGCTTTGAGGAGGAGCATGTTAGGGCTTTTCTTTGCTGGATGGCAAGCCAGACGGTTCAACCTATCACCCGAAAGAATACCGGATTCTTAGCTTTCTCGATTTTAGCCGGCAGGCAGAACAACAGCTGGACCCTTCCAAGAGGCGGTTCGATCTCCCTCCCGCTTGCACTACAACGCTTCATAGAGGAGAGAGGTGGAAAAATAGTAACTTCTGCTCACGTCTCTAAGGTGCTCATCGAGAAAGGAAGGGCAGTAGGGTTCGAGACGATCGATGGAAGAAGGTTCTACGCGCGTAAGGTTTGCGTTTCCTCTATGCATGTCAAGGACCTAGTAAAGGCAATAGATCAAACGCTCATCCCAGAAGATTTCGCAGAATCAGTAAAGAACTGGAAGGTCGGGATTACACTCTTCGTCACCCACTACGCTCTCTCTGAAGCTCCGAGGTACAGGAGCGAAGACGGTTCAGTGATGGCTGGAATAGGCGGAGCCGCGGAATCTGTTGATAACTTGGTCATGAATTTTCAGCTTGCGGAGCAGGGGAAGCTTAACTGGAAAACACCATGCCTTCTACTAGTATGTCCCTCCGTCGCCGATAGTTCGAGAGCTCCGCTGGGCAAGCATACCTACAAGATCATCGCATTCGTGACTGGGAACTTGAGAGAAGGCAAATGGGACGATATCAAGGAAGAGTATTCTAAGGCCATATTCGAATACGTCTCCAGTTTGACAACCAACATCAAGTCAAACACAGTTTTGGGAAAGCTCGTTGAGAGCCCCTTAGATCTTTGGAAAAGGAACCCCGCAAACTGGGGCGGCTCTTGTCACGGCGGAGATATGACATCAGAGCAAAATGGTCTTTTCCGACCGTCGCCGAAATGGAGCAATTATCGAATGTTCGTCGAGGGCTTGTACCAAACTGGAGACTGCACACACCCGGGTGGATCAGTTTCAGGTGCCCCAGGCAGGAATGCGGCCAAGGTGATCTTGGAAGATCTAGCCATAGATTTCGACAAAGTAGCGTCGGCTTGATTCCGCACTTCGCTACTAGAACCCTCGATCTTTGGTGTATTTTCTGGACCGAATTTCATTCTTATTTGTCCCCTGGGGGACCGAAAAAGTATTGACACAAACCAATGTCTGCTCCTCGCTAGTTTGCCTTCCTACGCAATTATCCAGACGACAGACCAAGAGAGATTTACGGCGTAAAAATTACGATCCGTGCGAGAAGCAAGAGTGAGTCTTATTCGCTCCTTAAGATAATACGAATGTGAGTACAGAAGTATGAAGATGGGAACAATTGACCGTACAAGAGAATGAAAACATCCCAACTTTCATTCGCCTTCTCTCCTCCGACTTTTCCTTCTTTCATTTCTCTTCAAACTCTTACAACAGCACGTCCAGCGACCTTTCCCTCCTCTACGTCAAGAAGAGCCATGTCCGCATCTTCAAAATCGTAAACATGAGTTACGACTGGCTTAATCAATCCCCTCTCGACAAGTTCAATTGCTTCGCGAAACTCTTGCTTCGTCGCATATCTCGATCCGAGTATCGAGAGCTCCTTCCTGATAATCGTTTGTGGATCGTCGAGATGAAACGGATCTTCAGGATGAAAGTGCCCCAAAAGCACGAGCTTCCCTCCAGCCCTCAAACTCGCGAATCCTTTTTCTATCGACTCTCTACTCGAAACGAAATCAATCACAGAGTCCACGCCAGCCGACATGGACTCTGATTCTCCTGCGCGAGTCAATTTCGATATTTCGAGAGGAACATCCTCCTTTCTTGCGTTGATCGCATATGAAGCACCGAAACGTTTTGCGAGATCGAGTTTCTTCTCGTCAACATCGACCGCGTACACTTCAGCACCGAAGAAAGCAGCCATCTGGACCATATGGACACCCACGCCTCCTCCCGCTCCGATCACCATGACCTTGTCTAGCGGTGAGATTTTCGCGCGCTTTCTAGCGATGTGAAGGGGAGTTGCGATTGCATCAGAGATTATGGAAGCGCTTTCGTAGTCGATTTTCTTGCTCGAGAACTTGAAGAGGTTCGACTCTGGGAGAGAAACGAATTCGGCGAGCCCGCCGTCTATCCTCGTTCCCACGTTACCTCCAAAGTTCTCGCAGATCGTCTCCCTGTCGGTGAGGCAGTACCTACACCGCCCACATGTTAAGTAAAAGTAGACTGCTACGGAATCTCCGCGAGAGAGCGTTTTCACACTGGGTCCTGTTTCCTCGACGACCCCTGAGATTTCATGCCCGATTATCCTTGGGAGGGTAGCCCCCATTCGTCCGAGTCGCACCCAAGAGAGAGTGAGACCGATGCCACAAGCCTTCACACGGATTAGGGCCTCCCCTTTTTTCGGTTTCGGAGTCGGAACATCTTCCCTGAGTTTCAAGCGCTGCCCGAAGGACTCTAAGACATGAGCTTTCAACTTGATTAGGGCATCATCCTCCTCCTCATGCCAAAAACAACAACACCAGCAGCAGCAACAACAAGCAAGCTTCCGCCCTTGCGTGAATCTCTCTCTATTTCTTTCCTCTTTTCCCCCTCTCAGGCCATCTGAAGAAGGTAGGGACTTTCGATGTATTCCTTTATTTTCTCTAGGAGCTTCGCAGCTTCAGCTCCATCGGTAATTCTGTGGTCGAAGACTAGAGTTATGGTGCAGACTGGACTTCCCCCTCTCACTCCTCCTGCTGCTTCTTCTCCCCTTCTCACCTTCCCGACGCCCAGTATAGTAGCCTGAGGTGGGTTGATGATCGGAATGAAATAGTCGACTCCGAAGCTTGAAAGATTCGACACCGTGGTCGTTCCACCCCTTACCTCCGATAGGGAAAGCTTCCCAGATCTAGCCTTTGCCGCGAGCTCTTCTATTTCATGAGTGATTTGCGTTGCAGTCTTTCTATTTGCGCTTCGAATCACAGGCGCGACGAGTCCTCCACCCTCGAGGGCTACAGCAATTGAGACATCCACATCCTCAAAGATGTGAAGCTCTTCTTCTCCTTCGAGCCTCGAATTGAGATCTGGAAAGTGACGTAGTGCGCTTGCAAGAGCTTTTGTCACGATAGCAGTCAGAGAAACAGATCTGCCAATCATCTTCTCCATAGCTGCCCTAAACTTCTCAGTTTCGCCCAAGTCGACTTCCACAAAGAGGGGTACTTGTGGAATCTTGGTCCAGCTTTCTACCATCTTCTGAGCTATAGAGGTGCGCATTGCGTCTAGTTTTTTAACTTTCACCGGTGTAGGCCTGAGCGCTTGTTCGGCCGACGGGATTGGTTGTGCTACTTCAGCCGCGCGTTGTTGCTGTGCCTGTGCCTGCGAAGTTTGCCTAGATTGTTCGTAATATCTCTCGACATCTTCGCTCGTTATCCTTCCTCCAGGGCCTGTCCCCTTGACAAGCGAAAGATCGATGCCGAGTTCCCTTGCTGTCCTTCGAGCCGATGGTGATGCCCTAAATTCTAGGCCACGCTCACTTTCTCCTGCAACGGCCGGCATCCCTACCTTTGACGATTCTTGAGAGGGGATCTGAGCTTCTGAAACTCCAAGCTGTGCAGCTGCAAACTCGGGTTTTGTTTCAGACGCAACTTGTTCTGTTTCACCTTCGAGACGGATCGAGCCGAGCGGGGTTCCAACAGGAACTTCTTCAGGCGGATTGACAAGTATTTTTGCTAGAGTGCCAGATTCGGGAGACTCGACATCAAGAGACACTTTCTCTGTGTCAATCCTGACAACAGGCTCTCCCTTTTTGACCCGCTCCCCTTCCTTCTTTAACCACTCGACCACCCTCCCCGATTTCATCTCCGGGTCAAATCTAGGCATGAGTATGTCCTTCAACTTGAGATTCGAAATCATCCCCAGCAGTTTGCTTCCTTCTTCTTCTTCGTCGTCGAGACTAGACGATTCTCCTAACCGCATCGACTATTTTCTTTTCATCTGGAACGTAAGCATCTTGAAGCGGCGGGGAGAATGGCGCGGGAGTGTCGGGACAGGCGACCCTCAAAACTGGCGCATCGAGCCAATCGAACCCTTCCTCCATCAGAGTGGCAGAAATTTCTGCTCCGACCCCTGCAGTCTTTGGCGCTGGTTCGACCGTCACAACCCTTCCCGTCTTTTTGAGAGTCGACATAAGCGCTCCCCTATCAAGAGGACAGAGAGTCCTCGGATCAAGAACCTCGGCTGAAATTCCGTGTTCCTTCTTGAGAATCTCCGCAGCTGAGAGAGCCTTTAGCACCATGTTAGAGATCCCAACGATCGAAACATCGCTACCCTCCCTCTTCACATCTGCCTTCCCAAATGGCACTGTGTAATCTTCGTCAGGGACACTCCCCTTTGTCGAGTAGAGCTGGCCGCACTCGATGAAAAGCACTGGATCCTCGCCACGAATCGCCGCCTTCAGTAGTCCCTTTGCGTCGTAAGGTGTCGAGGGTACCGCGATGTGAAACCCTGGAGTGTTCATGAAGAGAGAAGCCATCATCTGACTGTGTTGAGCGCCTGTCGAGCGCCCCAAGCTGAACTGAGTGCGAATCACGAGAGGGACTTTGAGCTTTCCCCCAGACATGAAGTGAACTTTTGGGACGTGGTTCACTATCTGGTCCGCAGCTTCATTTATGAAGTCCATATACATAATTTCGACGACTGGCTTGAGCCCAGCGATCGCTGCGCCAAGCCCAGCTCCTGCGATTGCGTTTTCCGAGATTGGGGTGTCACGAACCCGCTCCTCTCCAAACTCCTTGAGGAGTCCCTTAGTTACTTTGAAGACCCCCTCGTAGACCCCGATGTCCTCGCCCATAACTATGACTCGCTCGTCGCTCCTCATCTCCTCTAGTAGTGCTTCCCTGAGTGCTTCGGCGTATGTTATCTCCCTCATTGCTCTAAAGAAATCACCATGCCTCTCCCTCTTTTTTCCTCTCTCTCCTCCCTCTTCCACCCGTTCGATTTCAAGTGTTTAGAGGATGAGAGAAAGTCAGCTTGTACATGTCTTCAACTGATGGGTAAGGGCTTGCTTTTGCGAACTCTACCGCATCTTCAACAACATGGATCGCCTCACGGTCAATTGATTCGATCTCCGCCGGCCCGAGCATCTCCTCCTCAACCAGTCTCCTTCCGAGCGAAGTTATTGGATCCTTCTCCTGCCACTCTGCGACCTCATCTCTGGTTCTGTATGCAAGTCCAGTGTCATAAACACCGTGACCCTTATACCTGTAAGTCCTGCACTCCAAGAGGGAGGGCCCGAGGCCTGAGCGGGCTCGCTCGAGAGCTTCTATGGCCGCCTTCCTCACTTTCAAAACGTCCATCCCATCGACCAGCACCCCTGGGATTCCATAGGCTGATCCCCTCTCTGCAATCGTGTTAGAACCTGTGGCTTTCTCAGAAGGCATAGAAGTTGCGTACAGGTTGTTTTCGCACACGAATATCACTGGGAGCTTCCAGATTGCGGCCAAGTTGATCCCTTCGTGGAAACTTCCAATGTTTGCTGCTCCATCTCCAAAGAAGCACACGCAAACTTGACTCGTCTTTGCAATCTTGAATTTGAGTCCGACTCCTGTCGCAATAGGGATTCCCCCTCCCACGATCGCGGTGGAGAAGATAACTCCCTTCGAGAGATCAGCGGCGTGCATCGATCCGCCTATTCCGCCGACTATTCCCGTCTTCTTTCCCATGAGTTCGGCCATAATCTCCTTGGGTGCGATCCCTTTGGCTATGCTGTGGCCGTGGCCTCTGTGGTTGCTTACAATGAAATCGTCAATATTTAGGGCGTCGCAGATGCCGACTGCAACAGCCTCCTGACCGATGTAGGGATGGGCAAGTCCAGGAATAAGACCAGCCATGTAGACTTCGCTGACTTTTTCTTCAAATCTCCGGAGGAGAATCATCTTCTTGTAAAGTCGGATAAGGAGTTCGGGCGAGGCGTAATCGCTAGCTCTATGCGTCCTTACTTTCTTCTCTTCTTCTCCTTCTTCTTCAACTGACATCTTCTCTATCACTCTCGGTTGCTGCTCCTCTGGCCTTGCGAGTATGGTGGATCGCTTGCTCCCTACAGTCGTGTTTTTCCTCTTACTTCTCTTCTTCCTCGTGCCATCTCTTATACGTGAGATCTCCTTTTTTCGAGCCGTGACTCCAATTTCCCCGCTTTTGATTTTTCCTTCTCTAGTGTTTCCTTGCGGCTCCTCACTTAACATTCACGCTTTGGTACTTTGAGCAAAAGTAGAGGAGGGAGAAGTTGCGCCAGCGATCTCAGGTCCAACTGTGCTCTTGTAGACAGCTTGCCCGTTGAGCTCAATGTTTGTTGTGAGCGGAAGCGCTCTCCTTAGTGTATTGTGGACAAAACAAAGCCTCTCGCAATCCTTTGCCACTCTTCTTATTTTCTCTGCTTCCTCGCTCCTCCCCCTGATTCTGATGTCGACAATTATGTCGTTGAATGAGCCGTCGATCCTTCTGTCAATGTGGCCTCTCACAGTTGCCTCTAGAGCGTCGATTCCGAGATTCTCGAGTATGGAAAGCTTCGCCCATTGCATCAAAAGGCAGGATCCTATGCCCAAAAGGAAGTAGTTAAGTGGAGTAGGCCCTCTTCCATGACCGCCTCTCTCTGGAGGCTCGTCAATCTCCAGAGTGAAACTGCCACCTTCTTTGGCAAAGCCCTGAAAGTTCAAGTGTTCCTTGTGTTTTAGGTCTACCCTGATCGTGCCGACCATGCTAGTTTTTTGGGCACTCGGGTTTCTCCTAGAATTGATGTAAGCCTCTATCTCTCCGCTCAGCTTCTTATCAAATTTCACAATTTGGAAATTGTACGAGGAGCATCTTATAAGCTTGGTGAGATCCCTAATTCCTCTTAATAGTGTTGGTGGTTTTTCCTTCTGTTGCAAACGAATCAAGGACAAGAAAGCTTCACTCGCAGCTACGACAATTACAACACCAACAAGAAGGAGAAGAAAGGGGGCAAGAAAACTATCGTCGACGTTCATTCCCATGTGTTTATGAAGAAATTTTTGAAGGAGCTTGAGGGGCGGTCCCAATATCCCATCCTGAGAAGAACAGGGAGAACAAGAAGAAAAGAAGGAGGCGCGAAAGGCGAGGCTCTTGTAATTCAATTCAATGAGCGCACTTTTTCGAATCCCATCAGTGAATCTTTCTTCGACTTCGAAAAGAGGGAGAAAGAACTTTCTTCCTTTGGGATCGAAGTGCAAGTGCTTTCCGGAACTAATCCATGGGTAGATGCCTTTCCAAACGCGGATCTAGCCCTGAAATTTTCAAAGATCCACAACGACGAGCTTTCAGAGATAGTCGAAAAGTCGAAGGGGAGGTTCGTTGGGCTCGCAACGCTTCCGTTGCTCTCCCCCGAGTACGCAGCAGAAGAACTCGAAAGGTCTATCGAGGATTTGGGTCTCTCTGGCGCGATCATTGGCACAAACGTGAAAGGAAGGTACATCTCGGAGAAGGAGTTCGCACCTGTCTTCGAGAAAGCTTCGAAGCTTGGCCGCAACTGCTTTCTCTTTTTGCATCCATCGACTCCTCTCGGCTCAGAGAGTCTCAAGGAATTTGGACTCGTGAGATCACTTGGATATCCCTTTGAGACGACCACATGTCTTGTGAAGATGGCTTACTCAGGAATATTAGATCGCTTCCAAGATCTCAAGGTACTCTCTGCACATCTTGCTGGAGCTCTGCCCTATCTCTCCGGGCGCGTCGATGCGGCCTGGTCAAACTTTCTGGATTCGAAGGGTAGTCTGAATGAGTCTCCGATTGCGAAGATAAAACGAGTCCTCTATGCCGACACGATTTCATACAGTGGGCTTTCGCTTCGTATGGCCTCAGAGTTTCTCGGGATAGAGAGATTGCTCTTTGGAACCGATTATCCGTTCGAATGGGGAGTTGATCCAGCGATGAAAAGCGTGGAGAAGGCCTTTTGTGAAGACGAACTTTTGAAGATCTACTCAGAGAATTTCTCTAGACTTTTACCAAAGTAGTAAGGAAAGACAAGCTCGCAAACAGGGAGACGATCACAAGAATTAGAATAGCAAGATCAAGGATTCTCTCTTGCGAATTGCTCCTTCCCTTCCTCCTCGATTTCCTCGACATCTTCGGCTTCTTGATTCAATTCTCTTATTTCCTCCTCTTCCACTGAGTTCAATGGCTTTTTTCGCCTATTGTTGCTGTTTCGATTTTGCGAAGACAAAGATGTAAGTCATCAACTCTTCTCTTGAAATCCCAGAAGATCACAGTCGTTCCTCAGTAAGAAAAAGCTTTACTCTTTTATCCAAGCACTTGATCATGAGAATTGCTGACGCCAAGGGAAAGAAGACTGACAAATCTTGTGTAGGATAGAGAGGAGAATTAAGAAGTAGGATGAGGTGGTAGAAATACATGGACACATTTGATTGTATTGTGACTAAGCTAGACGTTAGGCAGTTCGACGGGACGAAGCACGTTCCAGCTGACGTGAAATCAAAGGTTCTAGAAGCGGCTAGGCTCACGGGGAGCTCGAACAATGTCCAGCACTGGAGGTTCGTTTTACTCCAAGAGAAGGAGAATATAGAGAAACTGGCGCAGGACAGCACGACAGGTGGGTGGGTTAGAGGAGCAGATTTTGCTGTGATGGTGCTCACGAACCCAAAGGTCAGCGGGCATATGATAGATGCTGGAAGGGTGGTTCAGGACATGCAGCTTGCGGCATGGAATTATGGCGTTGCCTCTGGAATCTTCACTGGGATAAATGCGGAGAAGCTCAGGAAGGACTTTGGAATCCCCGATGATCTCCATCCGACCGCGTTTGTGGGCTTTGGCTACCCGGCGAAGAAAATCACTGGGAGAAGGAAGAGAAGGAACCCGCTAGCCGAAATAGTGTTCGTCGAAAGGTTTGGTAACAAGTTCGACCCTAGCAAGAGCTTAAAGTGAAAGGGAAAAGGGAAGAAAGGGAGGAGAGTAGAAGGAAAGAGGGAGCTTAGCAGGAGATGAAACTTTGGAACTCGCAACCAAGTCTTGGAAGCGACTCTTTCTCCTCTCCTTTTCACTTGCCATTCCAATTGTTTGGTAGTTCTCGGAGGCAATTGATTGTGTTAACACTCTGGTACAGATATAGCTGAAGAAGATGAAAGAGGAAAAGGAAGAGTGAGCTTACAAGAGGATGGAAATACAAGGAACCAAAATTCGAGAAAGAAGTGAAGATGAGAAGAGACTCTTTGAGCTGTTCGCTAAGAGATCCTTTCTCACGCGCCATCCACCGGAGAAACCCTTCAAACTCGCCTCTGGCGGGGAAAGCTACTCCTATTTTGACTGCAGGCTCGTCACTCTGGATCCTGAGGGAATGAACCTGATTGCGAACGTGATATATGAGAGGATTTCGAAAGAGTACGATGGCCAAGTCAAAGCGATAGGAGGGCTTGAGACAGGTTCTATTCCAATCGCAGTCGCGGTTTCGCAGCTGAGCTACCTGAAGGGGAAGCCCATCGGGGCTTTCTTCGTGAGACAGAACAAGAAGACTCACGGGACTGAGAAGTGGATTGAGGGGAATCTAGAAGAGGGTTCTTCGGTCGTGATAGTTGAGGATGTAACCACTAAGGGGACCTCCGTCGAGAAAGCAATACAGCGAGTTGAGGAGGTTGGCTGCAAGGTCGTCGAGGTTTTCACACTTGTCGACAGAGAGGAAGGTGCCGCTGTCAGGCTTCGAAAATACAAGTTCACGCCTATTTTCAAGATGTCAGAGTTCAAGGCGGCATCCAAGTAAGGGATCCTTGTAAATGTTCTTTCGTCTTTCGAAAAGAGGAAAGAAAAAGAAACATGTCCTGAACCATTCGTTTCCTTTTTTCTCTCCCAACTTTGAGTATCTTACTAACAAAATGAAGAGAAAAGGAGAGAGGTGATCCGGCTCTCTTCACAATGGCGAAGCTTCTTTTGATCGTTCCAAAGATGTTTTCAAAGGAGGATCTTGGACGCATTGATCCAGAAATTCCTGAAGACTTTGGCGAGAAGCGCTTACAGTTTTGGAGCTACGTTAGGGAGAAGCTCCGCTCTGTTCCGAGGATTACGAGGATTTACTACGATTCTCTTACTGAAGAGTTTGAGAAAGATCCTTTGGAGTTTGTAAAGGGTGACAACCAAGAGTGTTTTGAAATTGTTTCAGAGCTTTTGAGTGAAGGAGCAAAGCTCGAAGTAACCGAGGACAAGATCTCGGTAGCTGAGTCAAGGGCCTGGGCTGAGGTGGCAAGCAAGGGGGATGCTTCAGCTTTGAGTCTTCTTGCGCAGTCGCTCGAAGAGCGAAACAAGAAAGTTGCGGAAAAGATTTCACAGTCTCTTGGCGAAGGAGAGGTAAGCGTTTTCTTCGTGAGCCCGTCTAGGAAGATAGCTTCGCAATTTGATACACGTGGAATCAAAGCGATAACCATCCAGCCTTTCGATCCCCTAGATTATGTGAATTCTTGGCTTGTGAGCCTTCAGCTTAGAAAATCGCAGAAGAAAGCTGAGGGAGTGAAATCCTGAGTCGTATATTCATCTCATACAATCTAAGGTCTTTAAGTGCTCACATTTCAAGTTTGAGAACGGGTAAAGTGGGAGTCTGTTTTTAGCTTCACGACTGGACACCAGGAACAGTCTCGAAGAAAAAAATGTTTCATTAGATGAGCTATAAGCAAGCTGATTTATTCACAAAAGCAGCGGCACAAGTCTCGGCAACGAACCGAGTCAACACAAGCTGAAAATCTTGACCCGCGATAGGATCTTGAGGGACACCGAGCTTCTGAAAGAGCTCTGAAAGATCAAGGGAAAAGAATCTTCAAAAAGAGGATATCTGGCTCTAAGGAAATCTGGCCCTTGATTCAAAGGTATTGATAAGATCGTTTTAACTTGCCGGGAGAAGTGCGGGTCAGATTTGTAAATCGATAAGAAGTCAAAAGGTTCCCCCTTTGGAAAACGAAAAGCGTTGATGTGTTCTAGATAGTAGAATTTTATAGATCTAAAGGAGGATCTCCACTCCTCAGAGGGGGGAGTTTGCGAAAAGCCAAGAAATTATACGCATTGATAATTTTGTTGGCTCTTGCGATTGTGCTCGCATCAGATGCTCTCGTGGTGAACCTTACTGCCCCTGTCCCTTCTCCTCAAGTTGTGAGCGCAGTCGAGCACAATCCAGAGTTCGAGGCGGAGACACAAAACTCGACCTACTCCTACTTGGGATACGACAACGGACGAACTTCACCGATCCATTGCGGGCCAGTTTCAGTTTACTCTTCTTCCTTCGGCTCACTGGTGCAAGTCTTCTGGCCGCCACCTCGCTACGGATCTGTGACACTCGTCTTTGCGGTAGATTCGAACTCAAGCTCGTCTAAACTGCCCTTTCCCTCGGGGATACTGTACGTTCGAGCAAATCCATACACTGGAGTGGTTTACGGGCTGAGTTTCAAGCCGCTGTGTTTGTAATATGCTCGCGGAATAGTATGACCTCTATAACCCGAGAATGGAAAAACCATGAGACACATCTTTTTGGGTACTGGAGTAGTGCTCGAAGAGACTGACTCTCGGAGATTAGAGATGCAAGAGGTGATGATCTTAATTCCTCAAATGCTCCAACCGGAATCTTTGAGGGTTGCTCAACTTAATTTTTCCTGCTTCATTTTCTCTTTAAGCTGAGTTGTGCACACTTTTTCAAATGCGTACGCGGCACGTAGTATCTTTGACTCCTCATAGTATCGGCCGATTAGCATAAGACCGACTGGAAGGCCCTGGGACATTCCGCAGGGAACGCTCAGCGCTGGATGCCCACTTACGTTGAAAGCGCATGTGTTGTGCAAGTTTACCATGCATAGAGAAAGCGACCTTTCGAGATTTGAGCTGTTTTCCTCGAAGGGCATTGCTTTCTGAGGCGTGGTAGGCATTAGAAGTAAGTCATAACTCTCAAGAGCTCTGTCATAGGCACGCATGAGCGAATATCTCAGGTTTCGGGCAAGGGCGTAGTATTCTCCGTAGTACTTCTTGCTCATGTAGCTTCCCATAAGTGAAATAAGTTTCGCACTTGCAGCTAGCTTATCTCCAGATCTTCTAACCGCTCTAGCCCAGTGACGCAGGAGAAACGGGTCAAAAGGTCCGCTCCACAGATGCTCAAGGCCGTTGTCTCTTATCATGTGATGCCATGTTCCCTCCGTGACTATTCCAGTCCAGACGTGCAGCGCTTCTCTATGATAGGGGATCGAAACCTCGCTCACCTTTGCATCTAGATTCTGAAAGAGAAAGGCGGATTCTCTCACGAGATCGTCAACGTCTCTTTCTGATACCTCCTCCCAGCCGAACCCTTCTTTAACGACTCCAACTCTGATTCCTTTGACTCCCTTTCGGATTTCCTTGGTGTACTCTGGGATGCGGTCTGGCGTTCCTATTTGTCTTGGATCAAAATAGTCCTTACCTGCGATCACCTCAAGTAGCAACGCAACATCGAAGGCAGTGTTTGCCATGGGGCCCGCAGTGTCTAAGACAGGATCCATGCCGATGATTCCCGTGTAGGGAACTAGACCAGTAGTCGGCTTTAAGCCGAAGACTCCACACCATGAGCTAGGGATTCTAATCGATCCAGCCTGATCTGCTCCGATTGCCATGTCCACTTCACCCGATCCAAGGAGGGCTGCGCTCCCGCTTGAAGATCCGCCTGCCATAAATGATGGATTGTGCGGATTTCTCACAGGCTCAGGATACGATGTATGCGAGCCTCCCGATACACAGAGGTTCTCACACCTCGACTTGCCGATTATTTCTCCACCCTCGTCCAGTATACGCGTAACTATTGTTGCATCGACTGAGGGAATGAAGCCTTTCATCAAGGGGGAGCCGTTCTGAAGTGGAATGCCAGCAACGGCCACGTTGTCCTTGATCGCGATTGTCCTTCCAACAAGCTTTCCATTTGTCCGTCTTTCATTTTTTATTGAGCACTTCCATGCCCATGCTCCCAACGGGTTCTCCCGAGCTGAAGGTAGGTGCCCTCTGCCTCTTCTTGGATTCGAATTCGATCTCGCTTTGTTAGCTAAGGTAATCATTCTCTCGTAGGACTTGAGCGTTTTCGCTGTTAGAGAGTAGAAGACTCGAACCTCCTCAGGCGTGAGACTGAAATGATTCTCCAAAGCGAGCCTTCTCAATTCTTGAATCGATGGCTTAGATAGATGATTCATGATTGTTATCTTCTCTTTTTTCTTTCCTTTTTCCGTATACGTAGTAGGGACAATCTCCTAGTGTATCTTTCTTAGGTGAAACATCAGACACATAAATTGCAATTCATCCTCCATTTCGTTTTCTGGCAATGTTCTCGGCAATTTTTTTGGTCCTACCCCTCTCTCGGAGGCCGTTTTGAAATTCTGTTAAAGAAAAATTTCATTTGATCATCTTCTGTCCGATGCCAGCTTTCTAAAATAGATTTAACTATGAGAAATGCGTCAAACCCTCCCTCTACAAAGACATGACGAAGTTGTTGTTCCTTTGTGATAACACTAATCATCTCACTAGCCCGTCTTCTCAGTCCAAGGCATGTGCTCGAGTATTCATAGGCTGATAGGTTTGGACCCTCCTATACAATGCGACGACTCAAAGGCACTAAGGGTGAAGAACTAAAGTCTCTGAGAGCCATCATAGTTAGAAAGTCGTAAGGCCTTGATGCCGATGTCCCAGATTGTAATCTCACATGTCTTCTAATCGATGTGCCCGTTAACAAGGGACGCTTAATGAATCTTGGGAGGAGAAAAGGGGAGTCATCTGCCTACAGAATGCAACCGGCCCAAATGTATAAATTTTTCAAGTTCAATTACGGGAGACTCAAGAATAGGTAAGAGACACGTTTGAGTGCTAAAACGAAGCTTTTCGTGCGTGAAGCAACTGGTCTTACTCGAGCCCTTTCAGGCTGGGATGCCCTAATCGGAAATATCATGAGCATGGGCATTGCCTTTGTATTCGTCTACGCTTACTTTGCCTCCCTTCTCTATCCTGGCGTAAATCTTCCTCTGACTGTAGGTGTAGCCCTTCTTCCAGGAATAGTTTTCTCGATTGTCTATTATTTATTCACTGTGGCAATGCCGCGGACTGGCGGCGATTACGTCTGGGTAAGCAGGATCGTCCATCCAGCAGTTGGTTATCTTGGGAACTTTTTCATAACTTTCACTCTTTTCACGATTGTGGGAACAGTTGCCGCTTGGGTTCCAATCTATGGTCTTGGCCCACTGTTTGTCGGACTAGGATTGATAAGAGGCGGAAATTCAGAATATCTCACCCTTGCCTTTAAACTATCTTCGCCGCCATTTAGTTTCGCAATCGCTGCTGTACTCGTTGTACTTTTCGTCGTGCCGCTTTTCTTCAGCTTGAAATCTACTTACCGCTTGCTCTGGGTGCTCTTTGTTATTACTGCTATTGGCACTCTCGTGATGGTGGCGGCTTACTTTTCTTCGTCTCAAGGTGCGTTTGCTTCAAATTTCAATTCCCTCACAAACATGAACTACGCGAAGACAATTTCGATCGCTGGTCTTCCAAGCGGCTTCACGGTTCAGATGACTCTCACGGGATCGGTCTTCACCATATTGAATTTCATCGGATTCAATTTCTCCGCATATTACACTGGAGAAGTAAAGGAAGTAAAACGCGGCCAAATAATCGCGATGATCGGCTCGCTTTTCCTCTTTGCTTTGTTCATGGCTCTTGTTTACACCTCTGCATACCACGCTGCTGGCTCCGACTTCTTGAATGCGGCGAGCTATCTCTTTGCCACTGGAAATGGAAATTATACTCTGCCAGCGCCTCCAGTTCTCAATCTCCTGGTCACGTTCGCGAGTCCCACCCCACTAGTCATCTTGGCGACAGGGATTGGATTCATAGCAGCATGTGTTGCTGAGATCACTGTGCTCTCCTTCGTTGGAGGAAGAAACTTTTTTGCATGGTCCTTTGATCGCCTGATGCCTTCATGGCTCGTAAGGCTAGACTCGAAAAGGGGGTCTCCCTACATAATTTCAATTGCAACTATGATTCTCGGAATAATTTTCGCTTGGCTTTACATTTACACGATTTTCTTTCAGTTTCTAGCCTACGCTGTTGTGAATGCGCTCATAACTTTTGGAATCACTTCAGTCGCGGCAATAATCTTTCCATTCAAGGCGAAGAATATTTTCGACACGTCACCCCCGGTGGTTAGAAGGAAGATAGGTAAAATCCCAGTGATCAGCCTTCTTGGGATCGCAGGGGTGATCCTTGCGTCGTATCTCTCTTATGCTACGTTGCAGCCAGCGGTCACGCCTCCTCCATCGAGCGTCCCCCTGATAAATCTGCTTGCTTATGTTTTCATACCTTTGACTGGGGCAATTGCGCTCGTGATCTATACTGTGGCGTACTACTACAGGAAGAGCAGGGGAATAGACATCGGGCTTGTTTTCAGGGAGATCCCGCCCGAGTAAATGATGATAGCGATCGCGCAACTCGATTAGGGATGTTTCTCTAGGAACTTCCTTAAGGTCTCGATGTACTTTTCTCTTTCTTCCCACATGGGAAGGTGAGAGCTTTTCTCGAAGATCACAAGCTTTGATCCTTTGATTCCCTTGTGTATCTTTCTTGCGATTTTAGGGGAAACTTCGTCGTATCTTCCTCCAGTTACAAGAGTCGAAACTTTGATCTTCGAAAGGCTATCGGAGACATCCCAATAGCGAATATTTCCGATTATCGTGAACTCATTTGGTCCGTTCATTGTGCCATAGACTGGCTTGCTAACATTTTGTATGGCGTAGTTCAGCTCTTCTGGCCACTCATCCAGCCTGCATAGATGTCTCTTGTAGAAGACCATCATCGCGTTTACGTATTCAGGATTTTCGTAATCACCCTGCTCCTCGTATTTCTTCATAGTCTCAAGGACATCCTTGGGGAGCTTCGATTTCATTCTCTCCATCTCGGCGATGGCTTCGGGAACGCTGTGTAACCCTCCGGTCGTGATAAGAGTTTTCAAATTCCTTTGATATTTTAGGGCGTAAGCAATCGCGAGGAGACCTCCATAGCTTGAACCCATCAGGTGAATCTTTCCCAAGTGCATGGCTTGCCTGAATGCTTCCAGTTCTTCCACGCCATTTTCGATGGTGAAAAGTGCAGGGTTCTTCGGGAGCTCTGACTTGCCGACCCCGAGCTGGTCGTAGAACACAACGCGGTAGCCGAATTTGGCTAGATCCGCCAGTGGCAGGATGTAATTATGGGGAATTCCAGGTCCTCCGTGAAGGCACACGATAGTCCCTCTCCTTCCACCCTTCTCGTCGGAGAAGATCCTGTAATACAGTCTGAACCCCCGGACGTTGACGTATCCATCGCTTGATGTAACTGTGTTGGAGCTTGTGGTGCTCGTGCTCATCTTTGCTGAGACCCCTGTTTTCTTTTCTCTCTCCCCTACTCGCGGGAAATATGTCCTATTTCTTCGAACAAGCAGGTGCTTTTTTATGAATATTGGTGGCTTGAAGGGTCCTTATAATTGAAATTTTCTGGAAAGACTTTGCTCTAGAGCGAAGGAATCGTTAATCACTGCGTCAAATGAGTAAGAATAATCAAGAAGACGCTGATAATCTTCTGCAACCACGATACAAGAGGAAGGGATGCAAAAATAGGGTAATTGCTTAAATCAGGAATCTGGGCGATTCAAAAGGTTTCGCAAAGATGAAGAAACTCATCAACAAGGCTTGGCTGGAAAGCGTCACAATTGAGATCTTCTTTTGTGATCGTAATACCCTGATTGCAAGGAGGAAGTTCCTTGTTCAACTCTAAAGCAGCTAATTCTTTGGGAGAGTTGATCTTGAAGGATAACTGAATATCGCCTTTTCGTATTGGAAATTCTAGACGAACATTTCCAACATTTTGCACCCCTTTTGATTTGGATGCCTCCTAGTTTGTGCAAAAACGCGACAATCAGCTTGCCCCAGAAGCAATGTTTTGTACAAACTGCGGGGCTAAAATTGAGCAAACTCCTGCGCACGAAGCACCACCTACTCCGCCTCCTTCACAACCTCAGCACATCCGAGTTGTGATGCCAGTAAAGGTATCTCACACTGGCGGGAACATCGCGATTGCTTTCGTAATTGTTGTGATTATGCTAGCGATCGGACTCTGACATCCTTCGTAGCCCAAACCGTGGGTTCAATCAGGACGAATCCTCAGCCTCTCAGTCAGAACATAGTGAACGGTCTCACGACTGTTAACGCAAGTAGTTTCGAATAGTATCAGTTCACAATATCGAACGGAGCGACGTCAGCCTCTGTCTCTGGGTTATTTACTGCGAGCGGGGGAAGCGTGAACGATATTAGGGTGCACATAATGGATTACACGGACTTTGAACTAGCAAGACGGACTAGTCTCCACTTACCAAGACAGCGGTCAGGTGACCACCGGAACGATTAGCGCGAGTCTTGGCCCCGGCACCTACTATCTTGCGTTCGACAACAGCTTCTCAATAATATTCCAGAAGTATGTACAAACCTAGGCAAACTTGCAATACACCCGGAAAAGAAAATGTAGAATGTTCCCACGATTATTTTTCTCATCATTCAGTTCGTTTAAAGATCGAGCTTGCATCGATTCTGATGGTAAGCATCAAAAGTGAACTTATCGGGTTCTATTTTCGAAGCTTTGTTTATCTTTCCTCCGCTTTTTGGTGAAGCAAATCAAATAATTCGTGCGAATCTAACGTTTTTGAAAAGCTGTACATGCTCTTGCGTGGGTCGCCCTTATCAATCAGATAACCCGCAGTAATTCGTCAACTGTCCAAGCAATGCACGTGCTCGACACTTTAAAATCACTTATTTTCGAAACTCGGCGACAACTATTGACGCCTACGAAACAAAAAGCCTCAACGTAATGGAATTTACGAATTAGGTTCAAGAAACATGGTTAACTGCTTGGAAGATAAACGTTCTTCAAACTGATGATCTTGGCATCGGACAAATAAATTATTCTTTATTGAGCGCTTTCTATGATTTTACAAATCATTCATAATTAGCTGCGACAAGAACATTGAACTGTTTCAAAGTTTCTGTTGAACCCAGCGTAGACATTTTCTCCATCGGGTATGGCAACAAAATTGTAAGAGCTTTCAATATTTCTGTGCTAACACAATCTTCAACTTACAAGATTGGATTTCTGGCTATTCAATATGAGTAGCCCGTGGTCATACCAATCAGACTAGCCGGACCAATCATCATTGATTGAAATATAGGTCTCACTCTAGGCCAACACGATTTTGGAATTGACCTGAGTGAACCCTATGTCTTGAGCAGAGATAGGATGCAAGTTTTTCTGATTCACAAAAATCGAAAATGTCCTCTCTCTTCGCATTCTTGCTGTTGGATTCTTTCCAACACCATAATTTGGCTTGAGAAAATAATGAAATAGCGGTCCGGACAAAGGCAGCTGATTTCCAAAAGGAATTCGGGAAATGTGTTTTTGCGAATACAGAAGATCTTGACTGTCTGTCCTTGCCTAGATCTAGTAATGTGAATAATCCTTGGGTCGGTTAACATAGACATTGCAAAACTCAAAGAATTCAATTCGTAGTTTCAGATACATAAAGCCACGTAAATCATTCATCTATTCACGCTGATAGTTGTCCTAAAGAATGTCCTCGGCCGACATTACAGTTCGTGATAGGTCGCGTAGGACCTTTTCAAACGAAGAAACACGGTCATGCAAGCCATGTATGTGATGAAATGATGCATCTTCACTGAATTTTTGTTTACGAGAACCCATTGAAAAGAGAGCAAAGTTTTGGCCACTTTACTGCAACAAAGAGAGGCCGGAAGTGAAACATGATGGATGCTTGGGCCAAATTCCACATAGCAGAACAGGAAAATGAAAAACTGGCCTTAAGAATAGGGAAATCTATGCTGTCTGTAGTTGCTCATGCCAGCAACCCTCCGCCATAGATAAATACTGCCAACCCCTTTCTCGCATTTGGGTATGGCAAGGCCATCAGGATCAATTTTTACTCGAGAAGCGACAGGTCTTGTTAGGCAAATAGGTTTCGTTGACGCTCTGATTATTTCATTGGGCACGATAAACATCATGGGCGGTTTCGTGCTCACTTTAATCAGCGCCCCGTTCTTCTTCCCCGGTGCAAACATGGTAATCGTCTTTCTGTTGGGCGCGATTCCTGCTGTTGCATTCATAGTGATGTATTCGATACTGAGCGCGGCGATCCCCCGTTCTGGAGGTGATTACGTTTGGACAGGCAGAATATTGGGGCCGAGAGCTGCAACGATAATGGGACTATTGTTTCTCTTCAGCCAAATTATCGCATTCATAGCCCTGAACGCTTGGGGAATTATTTCTTATTCCCTTGCCCAAGCATTCCTTGCCTTCGGCGTTTCGACTAAAAACACCGGGCTAATTTCAGTTGGAGTCGGTCTTGTTTCGCCGGCAATAGGATTTTCATTGGCGGTAATTATTTTGATAATCTTTACGGCAATCACAGTCTTCGGTACCCGAGTTTATACTACGATCAACCGATTTTCGTTTGCGATTTACGCAGCAATACTTGCGATGTTCATAATTGCCCTTGCAACCACCTCAAAAGGCACGTTCCAGTCGAGTTTCAATTCTGGAATGTCCTCGTACAATTTGAGCTATTCGAGTGTGCAGACAGCTGTCAATAACAATCCCCAACTTTCAAAATTCAGCCTTTATAACACAATCCTAGCGTTTCCTCTTCTTGGTTTTCTAACTTATTCCGGGTTTAATTTCAACACATATGCTTCTGGTGAAACTAAACAGGTTTCATCTACCATTCCCCGAGCTTTAATGGTCGCAGTTGGGATTACAGTTCTATTTTTGTTCATTCAAGCAGAGCTCGTGTACAACTTGATGGGCTCAACCTTCGTAAATGGGTTGAGTTATCTTTGGGAAGTAGGCAAGCTTGGGACATTTCCGATCCAGCCAACTGTTACTACTTTTCTAGCCCTTGCGACTAATCCCTATCTTGGATTTGCCATAAATCTGGGTATTGCGATAGGGAACTTTCTGGTCGGTCTTCAATGCATGTTCATGTTCACGCGAATCGTTTTCGCTATGAGCTTCGATCGAGTGATTCCAACGAGACTGTCGGTTGTGAGCGATCGTTTCCACTCACCCCAATATGCAGCTCTTGTTGTCGGCGTGGTTGGTATAATAACAGAGTATCTGTACTGGTATGGACCGTCTTTGCTGACTGGTTACCTAAATTCTGCAATCGCCGTAGATGTAGCCTATATGATCCCGGGAGTTGCGGCATTTCTTTTTCCTTTCGTAAGGAAGGATCTTTATAACAGAACTGTGAAACCTTTGCCGGGCTGGTTGAGTGCAACAGTTGGGGGCTGGCCTCTGGTCTCAATCTCGGGGCTTGCGGTCACAGTGATTTGGGCATTTGGAATATTCACCGAACTTGTCCCAGTTACAGCATATACTTATCTTGGAGCGAGCATCTACAACGCGATCGCGATTGTGTTAATTCCCTCTGTTCTGGCGATCATACTATATGAAGGGATGCGTGCTTACTACAAACGAATAAGCAATGTTGATATTGGACTAGCCTTCAAAGAAATCCCACCTGAATAGAAGGCTCTTTAAAACATTACTTGGCCGCCAGTGACGTTTATGGCTTGGCCAGTCATATAGTCTGAATCATGACTGCAAAGGAACGAAACTACTTTCGCCACATCTTCGGGTTCGCATAACCTTCCTAATGGGACTTGCGAAAGATATCCCTTTCTGACCTGATCCACAGTCTTATTGCTGAGTTTTGCTTCCCATTCAAGCTCGCGCTCCTGCATGCCAGTCTTTACAAAGCCGGGACACACACAATTTACGTTGATTCCAAATTGTGCGACTTCAATTGCTGTCGCCTTTGTGAAACCAACAACTGCAAATTTTGAAGCAGTGTAATGAGCCAAGTACATCGCAGGTATTTTCCCAGCCATCGAAGCAATGTTGACGATTTTGGGCTTCTCTTCGGAATAGTTGTGTTTCAACATTCTTCTCAGGGCAGAAACGGTCACAAGGAAAACTCCCTTTGCATTCACATCCATATTGAAATCCCAATCCTTTTCAGTTAGATCCCAAATATGATTCATTGTTGAAACTCCAGCATTGTTGATTAAGAAATGGATAGGTCCCTGCCCTCTCCAACAAGAGTCAATAACGGAATCAACTTCTATACTGTTTGTAACATCAAGCTTAGCTGGTATTGCATTACCTCTCATCCTAATTATTTCGGACGCAGTACGCTTTGCCCAATCAAGATTCAAGTCGGTCACGTAAATCTTCGCTCCTTTCGAAGCTAACTGTAGTGAGATGGCTCTTCCGATACCTGTACCGGCACCCGTTACCAAGGCAAGTTTACCGTCGAAAGCTTTGTCGCGCATTAGTCGAATTATCACTCCGAACCAGGGAGTGGACGATTAGGTTTTCCCCAAGCGATCTGGTGAAACTCATGAAAACCCTCAGGAAATTCAAATGTCCCAACCAGAAATTCAATTATCGCTGGTTGACCTTCTAGATTTGAATGTAATGCATTGAAGAGTGCAGACCGGATTTGCTGAGGTTTTTCAACCCTCTCCCCATAACATTTGTTTGCTTCCGCGAATTTGACAAAATCAGGCTGCGCTGTAAATTTCGTTGCAACTATCTTTCCACTTTCTGACCAATACTTCTGATAGTATTCTTCCCATCCAAGACCAAAATTGTTCAAGACGATCCAAGTGACGGCAGCTCCGTATTGGACAGCTGTGGGAATCTCTTTCATAGCAAATTGAAAGGCCGCGTCACCAGTTGGGCAAACAACTTTCAAATCCGGTCTCGTAAGTTTCGCAGCTATTGATCCAACTACCCCGTTACCAAAGCAAGTCTGCTCTGGCATCCCTAGACAGCACCCAACATTCAATACTTTATAGTATGGAAAATAATATGACCAGAGATCCTGAGATCCGTTTTCATTCGCGAGTATCGTATCCTTGCCAAAAACTTCGTTGAGCTCCCGCACCACTCTTTTTGTCGCGATCGGTACTGCGTCAGTTCTGCATTCCATAGAGATGATGCTTTCGTATTCCTCTTTAGCATGCTTTAGATCATTCAAACGTTGACTACGCATTTGATCCTTTTTCAGAACCATTGCCATGTTATTTACGAGATCTTGAAGTGCAAGTTTAGCGTCTCCTATGAGAGCAACGTCAGGCAAGAAATTCCTTCCGATCTCGAAAGGATCAACATCTATCTGGATCAACTTTGCGCCACTTGGGAAATAATTCCAAGCTCCGGTTTCAAACTCTTCGTTGCGCGAGCCCACTGTGATTAAAAGATCGGCCTCCTCGTAAACTTTCTTTGAAATTCGAGTACGATAGATCCCAACAAGACCAAACGCAAGCGGATGATCTTCAGGTATGGAACCTCTCCCTGATGCTGTTGTCAGAACTGGAATCAGAAGGGACTCTGCAAGCTGTAGAAGTTCTTCCGAAGCTTGTGAAAGCAAGACTCCACCCCCCGCAACGATTACTGGGCGTTCACTTTTTGCAATAAGCCAAACAGCTTCTTTGACATCGCTTTCATTAGGTCTAAATTTCGGAATTGCAGCTCTTCTGTATGGTTGTCCTGTGTACTCTGAATTACCTACGTCCATTGGAATCTCCAGAAAAACAGGGCCGGGTTTGCCTCCTAAGGAAATTGAAAAAGCCCTCTGCATGGCCCAGCCCACCTTTTCCTGATTGGTGACTCTGTATGCCCACTTTGATACCGGTTTGAAGCTTGGAACCATGTCCGTCTCTTGCATTTGTCCCATGCCTTCAGTTCTCGTCTCCGAACACGGGACAGGTGCAATTATCGGAATACATCCTGTATTTGCTTCGAGAAAACCAGCAAACATGTTGGCAACTCCGGGCCCTGGGCTATTCACCACGATTCCTGGCCTAGCAGATAATCTCGCATTTGCCATCGCCATCTGGACGCTAGAGAGTTCATGTCGGACAAGTATTGGCTTGATATCTGTTTCAGTTAAATAATCCCAAAAATCCCAAGGAGCAGCAACTAGACCAAAGACGAATTTGATTTTCTCTTTAACGAGCGAATCAACGACAGTCTTCCAAGCTTTCATGGATTTGAAACTGTCATGTCTTTTCACTTTAGTTTTTCGTCAAAATAGCAATTTTCCGAGGACCTTAGCCTACGGGGGTAGGCTATTAAGAGTGCTTCCTTGACAGGTTATTCGTTAACGCTTTCAAAGCGTAGTATAAACAGGGCAACTAATAACATCCTTTGGCTTTCTTCTGAACGGATGATTGCATTCGAGAGTAAGACTCGCTTCCTCATCAAGGGTGATTGTAACTACGACTCGAATCGGAAGAATGCGACCAGAGCTCCTTCACGACGCTCCAATTAGACTCTCGACTGCGACACTGTTAAGTATTGAGAGGACAAGAAACCTCAATGAAGTTTGCAAAAATCATTCGCCTCGAAGCTTCTCTTTCAAAAGAATGGTTTCAGTTACATCGATAGGATAGTCGATCCCAAAAGAAGGAAAAGGGGCCCCGATGGGCTTATGCTCCGAGCTCGACCTTGATCGCTCTTCTCCTAACGAAGCTTCGGAGAATGGTGTTCTTGAAAGATTGCTAAAGGAAAATAAAGACTCGCTTGTTATCCTCAACTTTAGAGGAAAATTCGACGGAAAGCTTTGCTACAAGGTTCTGTACAAGCATACGCTAAACAAATTGGAGAAGACAAGGTCCTGAAAAGACAGCACAGATCTTCTGCGTCATGGTCATTGAACTCATGAGAAAGCGAGTGATCAAGGTAGAGGCAGTACACGGTGTCTTTGGACTGCTCGATCATACGAGCGTGCGGATCTACGACTACGAATACGCAAGATCTCCGAAGCATAACAAAACCAAAAATGCAGGAAGCACAAACACAGAGACCCAAATACGCTTCATGGAACTGGGATCACACTCGGGAGAAGTATGTCTTTGAGTATAAAGTGTGCAAGGCAATCGACTCTTCTTCAGGTCTTCTGATCATGCTTACAGTTACTAAAGTGGGATCTGGAGAGAGCACGCCTATGATATGGTTTGTTAGGATCTCCTCAAATTATGGTTTTGTGTAGAAAAGTACTTCACAGTTGGAGCTTATGACGGGTAACCGAACAGGATTCCTCCTAATCAGGAAGCCTAAAGCTGTTTCATCCATCGCACCGAATCCCACTAACTTCAAGGACAGACTCCGGAGAGCAAAAGATGGGGAGAGAGGTGGAGTAAGGTCAGATACAAATGGCATCCAAAGAATTTGCTGATGAAATGGCGAATCGCCCTAATTTCTGGATGTTTGATAAGGGAATATTATACCCGTACATTTTCACAATAAGGTTTCCCAGTTGAAAAAGAAACGCTCAATTTGAATTCGCTGAAGCATAAGTGTAAATCTTGAGCAACCGTTCATTCCACCCTGATATGTACAATAATCCTAGGCGTAGCAAGAACAGCCGTTGAGATAGGGAGAACCGACTTATGGAGAAGTGTGAAATGCTTCCAATCCTGATTCAGGAGAGTTACTTAGAAGCCTTAAACATTACAAAAATGGTTATACGGGGACACGGCTCTATGCTAGCGGCTTTTAAAATGACGCGAGAAAGGCCCTTTCAACGCAGTTCGACAATCTCAATACCCAAAGCTTTGATACCGTTTCATTTTTTATGAACAACTGAAGATGCGAAGTGAACGGAAAGCACCTCGTTTGCCGCCCTAAGTCCAGAACGAATTGCTCCATCCATAGTCGCTGAATGGATTCCAGCCGTGTGCTCGCCGGCGAAATGAAGGCAGCCAACCGACCTTGAAACGAGATCTTCCTGCTCGAACTCTTCGAGACTCGGAGATACTATAGAGTAAGCCGCCTCAACCCAGGGGTCGTCAGACCATGTTGAAAGCACTGCGCCGCTGGGATCGAGCTCTAAATCTTGCCTCAAATCACGAATCTTTTGGATCCAGCGAGCAGGACCCTTCTTCACTTCAAGTCTCTCAAGCGCTGGAAGAGATCCCGCAAAAGACGAAACGACTGGCTGAATCGCCCCATTTTCATCCTTTGCAGTCCAGGTCCAAAAATAGTCCCTGACAGACATGACAGCACTCGGCGAATCAGGAGCCCTCTTCAGGAGGACGTGAAGCTTTGCGGCATGCCCGTATTTCACTCGTTGGAGCGCGTTGTCCTTCCACTTGGGGAACGTTGGGTAGAAGCTTATTCTGGGGAGGACAGAAGCTGGAACTGAAATCACGCACCTGTCTACATCCATCGTCTCCCCGAAAACAGTCTGGATCCGAGCGCCTCCCTCAGACCAATGTATGGTTTCGACGGCGTTTGAAAGTTTCACTTTGCCATGTCCGAGTCGCTCAGCGAGGCGAAGGGCAAGACTCTGGTTCCCGCCCGCGATTCGAAGTCCCTCATCAGTCGAAAATGAGACTCGGATCAGGGCGTGAGCTCCAAGCTCCTCGATCGGACAAGCAGAAGTTATCTGGATCCTTGATGCGATCGCTTCCCTAGCGGCTGGGCTTATCTCCGCCTCTTTGAGAACCTCTGTGGCTGATTCTTGGAGAAGACTGGGCTTTCTCGCAATCATTCTCTTCACTTCCGCTAGAGCGCTGAGAACTTCTTCACGAGTGGTCGTTCCAAAGCTACCCTCCCTCGGCTCTCTGTTTGTGAAACTCGTGCCAGCAGGCGCAAGGCTCAAACCTAGCCTCGCTACCGTGAACAAAATGGCATCCTGCCCCCACTCCAAATACTCTGCTCCTCTTTCAATCACTGCTCCGTTTTCAATAGTCTCTGACCAGACCCTTCCTCCGACACGATCTCGGGCTTCAAAGACAGTGACATCGACTCCGTTCCTTGAGAGCAAGTCTGCGGCTACAAGTCCCGAGAGCCCTGCCCCGATCACACAAACCTTCAACTTTTTCCTCCAGATCCCAACCCTTACTAATCATGGCTGGCTACAAAAGGAGATCAGATTTGTGTGTGAAATTGAGAAGTTGGACGCCTTGTTTCACAGATCTCTCTTTCCCCGCGCCCTTTCCTACCCGCTATCTCTTCCAGCCAAAGGAGAAAGAAGCCAGCACCGATTTATATGTGGAAAACCTAATCTAAGCAGGCAGTCACTGAATATCCTCAAAACTCAATAAGAATGAAAGAAAAGACGGGACATTTCGATTCGTTAGGTCGGCAGGGAAGACCCAATTTCCAAGAAGAAGAGAAGCGAAGCGAGCCAGATAATAATCTTGGTATATTGCACAAACTGCGGGCGGAAACAACCAGACGACAACGCAGAGTTTTGTACTTTCTGTGGAAGCAAGCTAAATCCCTCAGGGGGAGATGGCCTTGGATTATCTTCAGGTTTTGAAACGGCTGGTACAGAGCAAGCAGCTCACGAAGGGAACAAATGCGACTATTGCGCAAATCTAGTCCCGTACTCCGAGATATTCAGATGCAAGTATTGCGGCGGAAAGTTCTGCTACGACCACCGCCTCCCTGAGAACCATCTTTGCAAGAGCGCAAGTGCAAGGAGAGTCATACCGACTGGGGAGTCGGCGACTTCGAGCAGCGGGGCAGGCTCCTATTCTTATTCTTCGACTCCCCGATATGGGTATTCGAGGAGAACGGGCTCGTCATTCGGAATAAACATCTCGAAGCAAGGCAAGAACCTGCTCATAGCAATAGGACTAGGTTTTATAATCGGATCCGCCTTGACTTTCATCGCAGTCGACGACTTTCTCGGCGGGCAAGCTCTAGTCTACCTATTCCTAGAGGTAGATGATCTCGTCTATCGAGGATGGATTTGGCAGCTCGTAACATCTTTGATCATTTCCCCGTTTGGCATACTGGGGTTCGTCGACGTCTTGTTTAATGCGATTGCCCTAGTCTGGCTTGACGGACTCCTCTCCCAAGCTTATTCTCCAAAACAGTATTACGCAGTTTTCTTCGCGACTGGAGTCTTTGGGAACATCATAAGCCTACTCAACGGCCCCGGCGTCGTAAGTTTCGGAGCATCGGGCGGCATATTCGGTCTCATCGCAGGAGTAGTGACGATTGACTACGCTGTCAACAGGAGATTTAACCCCTCTCTTATCGGCTGGTTCATCTTCATCTTCATTCTGAGCAGCTTGGGCGGATCAGTTGACATTTTGGCTCATCTTGGCGGAGCAGTCCTTGGTTTCGTAATGGGGTACGCAATCGGAAAGCGAAGACGCATGTTTTAGGAAAGAACTTCGCTCTGTGCGCTTCGACAAAGAGATCCTCCTTCTGAAAAGTCGAGGAGAACTTTCTAGGCGGAATCGCCACTCCGTTCCGACTTGGCATTTGCCTGCATTTCTTCGGGCATCTGGAGTACAAACTCCACGCTGTCAAACCCTTCTTCCTTTGTGGGAATCTCGAAAATCCTGTAATATCTCATTATGGCCGAGACCGGAACATATTCCTTTGTTCCCTTCCTCTTTGAATTTCTCGAGATCGCAAGAGAAGGTGGACAAACAAGACAGACTGCCCTCACCCGAAATCCGTGCTTCCTTGCGATTTCTATGTACTTCCTCCGCACTCTTGAAGTCACATTGGTATTGTCGATGACCATGCTCCTTTGCCTCGAAATCGCCTGAGAAATGGCGACATCCTCTCTATGCCTCGTTCGAAGGGTGTCGAGGTTTATCCTTACGTAATCGGAAAACATTGTTCTCGAAAGGGTCGATTTGCCGCTCCCGGGCACCCCGCAAAGAACCACTATCTCCATGACTCTCCTCAACCATTCCTAGTTTGAATTGCTCCTTGGAAATCCCCCTTTTTGCTTCCGACAATAAGGGGCGGGAGAAGGGAGAAACCAAACGACTTTCCCTCGCTCATTCCCCTCCACCTCTCTTTGGGCAAGAATTATATCCGAGTCATTGTCTCAAGAAGAGACGATCACAAGAAATCTTGAAGATTTTCATGAGAGCTTGCCCTTCTTGTTCTTCTTTTTTTGGCAATTCCTTGAAAAGGATCCTATTCTTTTATTTGCGTTAAGCCTCAACAATAGAAATTGGGCATAGAGGAAGAAAATTGCACCGCGACTGCCAGCACCCGACGCTCAGCCTGATGAGAAGTGGGCCAGACGTTTCGGGAAGCTGCATAAAGTGCTGGAAATCAGTCATAAAGACAAAGGAAGTCATAGCCTGGAAGTATGGCCTTGTGGGATATAGGGAGAAGAAACAAGTGCAGCAGCAGCAGCAGCAACAGCAACAACAAAATGAACCTTCTTCCTCTCAGCGACAGGGTAGTATCACCTCATGTGAGCACAAGATACTCAAGATCTATAGGTCTGACAGGTACGTTGCAGCTAGATGCATGCACTGCGACACTCTGATCACTTCTGTTTCCGAGCTCAGATTAATCAGAAGCGCGATCATAAAGCCCCGAATCGACTTGGGTGCCAGCCCCATTGTAAGAGGAAAGCAGAAGCTCGAACCGAGCGTAATACCTGGAACCCCGGAGATTTCCTTCTCTTCCCACTCCTCACCCTCCAAATAGTGTGGTGTTCTTTTTTCCCTTCCTGTCCACTTTGGATGGGTGAGTCCGGAGAGAATACATCGAGTTCCCGCTTTGGTGAGATATATGCTGCCATCATGACTTTCTGAAAAAGAATCTTCTTCTCGGTCATTATTTCAGCGCTGCGCCACAAGCGCTACAGAACTTTGCCTCCGAGCTGTTCGTCACCCCGCAATTAGGGCAGTGAACCGCTTCGATTATCCTCTCTTCGCTGTGGCTCATACCCTGTGAAGACGCGAAATCGTCTATCACGCGCCAAATCTTTCCAGGAAGCTGGTGCTCCTCATAGATTCCAACGGCGCCTGGGATCATGAGCGGTAAAAACACCAAAAATCCAATCGCCTCAACGGCAGCCTTGTCGACCCATCTCGCCTGGCCTAGAGAAATCGTCGTCGTCGCGCCGTTGCGGTGCATGTGCACCGTTAATGCTTGACTCATACCTACAATTGTCCTGAGCCCTCCCTTCTTTATCTGTACGTATTTGTCTCCATCCTTTTCGAAGCTTTGAACGTCGTAGCCCTGTGCTCGAAAAGTCTCTTCAAGCTTCTTTGTGAGGGCGTCTACATCGAGTCCTTGGGGATAGATTTTTTGCTTCATTTAGAAAATTCTTCACTTGGGATTGATCAGAGGAGAGGAGTATGTGTTAAGAGTTTTCCAAAATCTCTTCTGATCTTTGCTCTTCTTGCGATTTGTCTGCCCTATTGGTGGTTCTAGGAAGTTGAATTCATCCGATTTGAGCGAAACACTCGAAAAGAATGCGAATATGCAGCTCATCTTCGACGACTCGGCTCCGAGCTACCGAGAGAGACTCCCGGAAATACTCGAGAGCGCAAGCAAGCTCTCAAAGAAACTCGGAATCCATCTAGATCTTCTTGAGATAAAATCGATCAAGGACAGGCAGGAAAACTCGCTTTTGATAGACTCGATACGTTCCATACTCCCCCAGGAAAGAGGGTCGATCGTAAGCTCGAGGGGGCACATACTCCCGCTTTCAAAGACAAAGAAGCTTAACACGGGCAACACACCGATCTTGATTGTAAAGAAGGGGTCGCGGGCGATCTACGTCTTTCCTTGCTTGGTAGGCGAAAGATACATGGATCTTGAGAGCGGCCTACGTCACATAGAAGCTTCTTGGCCGAGGCTTGATCCGCTCAAGGTTCAAAACGAAGAGGACGCGATAATCAACCAGATCTCGGAGAGACCAGCTCTTCTGGAGCCGGGGCTTTGTCTCGTAGGAGTCGAAGTGGACACGGGAGCGGGCTTTGCCGATGCGATTTTCAAAGATCAAGGGGGAAATTTTCTTGTCATAGAAGCAGAGCGAGAAGCAACGGACTCTTCAATCGGGCAGATTTTAAGACTCGCCGCGGCTTTCGAAGGTAAAAGAGGAAGACGCCTCCAAAGCAGAAGAAAAATCGAGACTGATGAGCTATTAGCTCAAAATGAAACAAAGAAAGGCAAGAGAGCCGAAGAAGGGGTCCGTGCAGGAATAGTTTGCTTTAGAGCTCACGAATTCGTGCTAAGTGCAGCAAAACGCGCTGGAATTGAGGTATGGACTCTCGACCAGTACCATCCGTTTCATTTGAGTAAAAGGATTTGATGACCTTCTTTCAAGTAGCAAGTTATTTCAGTTAAGGGCTACCACATTCCGATTTCAAGCGAATCAAACAGCTCAAAGAGAGAAAGAAAGTAAGAAAGACACAAACCACAAGAAGTGGAAGAAGGGAGAAAAAAATAGAAAGGACAAAAAGGTGTTCATCTCTCCTCCTTGGCTATCACGATCTCAATAGAACTCTTGATTTCTGTTTTCCTTGCGATCATAATGTTTGCATCGCTTGTTTCGCTTCGTGCCAAAGTGCCCTACACTCTCGTCCTTGTCTTCTTCGGGATGGCAATCACCGCAGTTTCTCTTGCAGGGCACCAGATACCCACAATCATCCAAAGTGTAAAGTCTTCGATTTTTGATCCTTTCACGAGCCAATCGGGGAGTTCCCTTTTCGTTGGGCTCATAGTTCCCCCGCTGATCTTCGAAGCTATGATGCACACAAAGTCCACCGATCTTCGTTCCGTGATCAGGCCTTCCGTGGTCCTCGCAACCGTTGGTGTTGTCATTGCGACAATCGTCGGAGGGCTCGTGCTCTGGAAGATAGTCGGTGTTCCCGCGACAACCTCATTCTTGTTTGCTGCTGCCATCGCCCCAACAGACGCGGCGACTGTCCTCGAAATTTTCAGGAGAACCAAGGTTCCCTCGAAGCTTGCGACCCTAATGGATGTCGAAGCAGCTTTCAACGACGCCACCGGAATAATGATCTTCTCGATAGTGCTTGAATCACTCGTCGTCCCAAAAGTTTCACTTCTTGCAACTACATTCAAGTTTGTGGAGATCTTCGGCGGTGGAGTCGTCGTGGGACTTCTCGTCTCCTTCATAGCTGAATTGCTCGCAAGTTTGATAACAGAAAAACTCTCCGAAACACTGCTCACGATATCCGCAGTGTACGGATCTTACGCGCTTGCTAGCACATTCGGCTTTTCTGGATTGATAGCCGTCTCGGTCGCCGGGCTCTACTTCGGGAATCTAACCATACGTTCTGCGATGGGACCAGCCACAAGAGAGGCCGTCACTCTCTTCTGGCAGATAGCGGCTTTTCTCTCCAATTCAATCGCCTTTCTCTTCATAGGCTTTTCGACGAATTTCTTCGAATTCGCTTCTAGCATATACCAGATAATCGCCGCCTTCCTCGCCGTGACCGCTGCTAGGGTCGCATCTGTTTATCCTATCCTGACGCTGTTCAACAGATTCGGAAGAGAAAAGATTCCGATGAAGTGGAGAAACGTCGCGACCCTTGGGGGGATGCGCGGAGCGCTCTCGATCGCTCTCGCCGCTTCTATTCCCGCATCCTACGTTTCCCCCTCAACTACAAACACTATTCACACGCTTGTTCTAGGAGTGGCGTTCATCTCGATCAGCCTTCAAGCCGCCGCTCTCTTCCGCTACGTGAGAACAAGTTTCCCCGAAGAGCAGAGATCAGAGGTTGAAGAGCTCGACGTACGCCTAAGAAGATCAATTGCGGCAATCGAGTACCTTCAGAAACTCAAAGAAGAAGGAAAGATCTCCGGCGACGATTTTGCATCCCAGCTTGAGAGAGACAAGGACGAGCTCACAGAGGTGTTAAATCAAATCAGTTCCGCCGTCGGGACAACTGAAATACTCCGCTCAAGGGCGGCAGGCCTTTACTCGACTCTCGTGACCCTACCAATGTCGAAGGCGATGCAAGTCCTTAGAATCAACAGAATGGAAAAGCCAATCCAGACGATAATCGAGAAGACAACAACAACTCCTTCTCCTTCGGATGGTGGAAACGGTAAGATGGAGGAAGAAACGAAGCAACACGACGAAGAAAGCCCTTCGACCAAGGAGAACAACTCATCGACTTTTTGAAAGGCGAAAAAGGGGCAAGGAATGGGAGGAGCGGGCTTGGGACAATCGCCACTCTCGATCCTCTTTGCTTACCTATTCTTCTTGGGGGAGAGAGAAAAACGAGTAAAGGAGCTTTAGATGGGACACATATTTCTAGCTAGCTAGCTTGGAGGGATCAATGATCACGACTGAGTGCTACTACTACTGCCACCCTTTCTTTCCCAGAAAAGCTCCGCAACAAGCGCGAGAAGTATCACAGCGGCAGCGTATTCATTGTACGGGGAAACTGTGAGATAACCGACATAGGGGAGAATCAGTACAACCTTCCCCACATACATCGATTGATTGATGTCAACGTCAACAGGCGGAGAATCCGGCGGCCCGATTGAAGTGGGGTTGTTGTCCCCCTTTGTCGTGATAATCTCCCCCCTTGAGGTGTTATCGATCCTGACTATTCTGTGTATCACAAAGCAAGGGGTGCTAGTTTCGTAAACCAAGTTGGATCCAGCAGAGCTGACGCAGGAGCCACCATTTTGCTCAACCACGAGTGGAATGAAAACTATCACGTCTCCAACTTTCAGCTGATCGAAAGGCACCTTGCTTATTACGGCCACAGTCCCAGGGGGAATAGTGGGAGTCATACTCGTTCCCGTCACAATCGTGAAGGGATTGGGCTCTTGGGTGACAAAAGAGATCGCGAAATAGCTCAGGAGTATAGCCACAATCGGGGTCAGGTAGATGAGATAGGACAAATATCTTCTCCTATTACTACTTGTTCTTCCTCTTCCCCGACTGCTCTCGCGGCTTTTGCCTTCGTTGCTTGTCAAAATAAGTGATGACGCCCTTTTTCTATAGTCTCAAAAAAAAAAGAGAATATTGGTATTCTCTCTATCTGTCCTTTGCTACCTTCTTCTCGTCGTTTCCTTTACGCGAGCCCTTCCCTATCCAAACCTTGAACTCTCTCCCTCTCTCTTCTCCCCCCTTCTCAACCTGCGCAGGAAAAAAAGACGCTACATTGCAGAGAGGGGATTTTTCTCAAAGCGGAAAGACAGAGAGGTTGTACCGATAGCTTTTGGGATTGAGGTATTTGTGATTTGTGGGCTTTGGAAACCTACTGATCCGATGCTCGGAGGCAGAGGATCCACACCCTCGCTCCGCTCTCGTCAAAGAGTGCAAAATAAGAACCTAGACAAAAAGGAATTGGGAAAGGAGGGAAATCCTGAAGGAATCTTTTCTCGTTGAAACTGAAAGATTACCACAAGCTATAACCAAAAATTCAGGGTGGAAAAAAGAAGAAACTTGGCAAAAGCCCAAGAAAAGAAGAGAAGGGAAGAGTGGTTTGAGAGCGTTGCGCTACTACTCTCAAAACCTCGATTCCTTTTTTTCCTACTTGCTTGCGTAGGCCTTCTCTCACAAAAGAAAAGAAGATTTGTGGGCTTTTTCGCTAATATTCTCCGCCCATTCCGCCTCCCCCGCCTGGCGGTGGAGAGGGTGGCTTTGTCTTTCCGACAGCTACGACATCGTCAATACGCAGAAGCATGCAAGCAGCCTCGGTTGCAGACCTTATTATCTGCTCCTTGACAGCCGCAGGCTCCACTACGTCGTCGCTCATCATGTCTGAGACCTTACTCGTGCGGGCATTGACGCCAAACCACTTCTTCCCCTGCCCATGCTTTGCCCTGAGCTCAACCTGCGTGTCTATAGGATCCATTCCTGCGTTCTCGGCTAGGGTTAGAGGTATTGACTCAAGAGCGTCTGCGAACTTGAGGACCGCAAGCTGCTCCCTGCCTGAGAGCTTCGTTGCATATTCCCTTAGCTTCCCCGCAATTTCAGCCTCTGGAGCTCCACCCCCAGCCACTATCGCAGGCCTCTCCAAGACGTCCTTGACGACCATGATCGCATCGTGCACACTTCGCTCCGCTTCATCGACTACTCTCTGTGAGCCGCCTCTCACAAGGATAGAGACTGCCTTTGGATTCTTGCATCCTTCGACGAAGACCCACTTGTCCTGCTCGACTCTTCTCTCCTCGACTAGCTGCGCCGAGCCAAGATCTTTTTCGGTGAGGTCATCGAGGTTCGTCACTATCCTTGCCCCTGTTGCCTTTGCAAGCTTTGTCATGTCGGATTCTTTCGCTCTCCTCACGGCAAGGATGCCTTTCTTTGCCAAGAAGTGCTGTGCAATGTCATCAATGCCCTTTTGGCAGATGAGAACGTTTGCTCCGACCGCCGCGAGCTTATCCACCATCGCTTTTAGCATTTCATTTTCCTCGTCGAGGAACTTCTTCATCTGAGTCGGGTCGTTTATTCTGATCTCAGCTGAAAACTCTGTCTTTTCTATCTCGAGCGGAGAGTTGATGAGTGCTATCTTTGCATTCTCCACTCTCTTTGGCATACCTGCGTGAACTACTTCCTTGTCTAGAACTATTCCTTTGATTAGTTTCGTGTCTGCAGTTGATCCTCCTGGTTTCTTCTCGACTTTTATGTTGTCAATGTCCACCTTGTAAGTTGTGGTGCCGTTCTCAGTCGTCTTGTCTGCGACTTGGAGCAAAGCCTCGACCACGAGTGAAGCTAGTTCCTCGCTGTTCTCAGCTACGAGCTTTGTGAGCATGCTCGTGCGCGCCACGTGATTTAGGGCATCCTTATCTCCTGGTTTCACCTTGACGGAGATTTCGTCCAAGAACTCGACTGCCTTGTCTGCAGCTTTCCTGTACCCGTCGACGATGATTGTCGGATGGACATCCTTTGAAATCAGCTCTTCTGCCTTGTCAAGTAGAGCTCCAGCTAGTACTACAGCTGAAGTTGTTCCATCTCCAACTTCATTATCTGTAGTCTTTGAAATCTCTACAAGCATCTTTGCAGCTGGATGCTGAACATCTATCTCCTTGAGTATTGTAGCTCCATCGTTTGTGATTGTGACATCTCCCAAGCTGTCGACTAGCATCTTGTCCATTCCTCTTGGCCCCAAGCTTGACTTGACAATCTCTGCGATGAGCCTTGCCGCGAATATGTTATTCCTCTGAGCTTCGTTTCCCCTGAGCTGGGAAGAACCTTCCTTAAGAATCAGAACGGGTTGCCCCGATGAAGTAGTTGCTGGAATTGCTGTTGCTGACATACTCATAACTCACCCTCTTTCTTTCTTTTCCCTATTATTATACCCTCTAGGATGTAATGCAAATGCGAAATGCCTAGGAGGACTTCATAAATTTTTCGTTATCAGTTAGTTTCCTAATGTTAGTAACTTCTCTGCACGTTCTACCCCCGCCTGCTCACTTATTTCCTTCCTTCTCAAAACTTTGTTCCTATCCCTCTTGCTTGCCCATCTATCTAGCATTTTGTGACAAATAGGGAGCGCTCTGTTGCTCGCTCTCGAAACCCGCTATGCTTAGGCGGGTTTTTCGATCCTTTCCCACTTTGAAGACATCAAGCTGTAAAATGGAAAAAAAGGAGGTTGAGAGAGGGGAAGATGCGAAAGCTTGCGAGGAAGTGCGTCATTCCGCCCAAAAGCGTCTCTCTCCCCAACTCCTCTTGTAAGAAAGGGGGAATGTATCATCCTTGAGGAGCAGTCTTTATCTTGGACTCGAAGAAGAGGAGGGAGAGAGGGGGTAAGTTAATACGGCAATCTTTGCATGGGCAACTCTTTGAAACTTGCCTGAGCAGGAAAAAAATTCGAGAAGATGGTGTGAGAGCAATAAGGAGCAGAATGTCATTTTCTTCCTCTTCTTCTTTTTTCAACTGTTTGCGCTTCCCCCTTTTTTGATCGTTTCGTTGTAGGATAGAGGCGAAAGATAGTCGATTGCAGCGACAACATCAAGAATTCAACAAAATCGAGTCAGACAATCCCTTCAACAACGCGCTCGCTCAGCTTGCGTCAGTTACAGACATGCTATCAATAGAGCCTGAATATTACGAGATGCTGAAGAGCCCTGAGAAGGAGATCACAGTCTCACTCCCACTCAAACTCTCTGATGGCTCCGTTTCGACTTTCATTGGATACAGAGTACAGCATAACAATGCGCGAGGTCCGTACAAAGGCGGAATAAGATACCATCCGAACGTTACGCTAGATGAGGTCAAAGCACTCGCGATGTGGATGACTTGGAAGGCTGCGATAATCGACATCCCCTTTGGCGGAGCGAAGGGCGGAATCACAGTCGATCCAAAGAAACTGACCTTAGATGATCTCGAGAGGCTCACAAGGAAGTATGTCAATGCAATAGAAAAGGACATTGGGCCCGAAAGTGACATTCCAGCACCAGATGTCAACACCAACTCTCAAACTATGGCATGGATAATGAACGAGTACTCGAAGCTCAAGGGACACAACGTTCCAGCAGTCGTGACTGGTAAACCTGTCGAGCTCGGAGGTTCCGAAGGCAGAATTTCTGCAACTGGGAGGGGTGTTGCGATCTGCGTCAGGGAAAGTGTGAAGCGCTTCCTTCAAAAGGATGTGAAGGATGTCACAGTCGCGATCCAAGGCTTTGGGAACGTTGGAAGCTTCGCCGCAAAATCGCTCATGGAAATGCACGCCAAGGTCGTGGCTATCAGTGATGTTTTCGGCGCTGCAAAGGCCAAGGGGGAGAAGGGATACTTTGAGGATCCATTCGAGAAACTTCTCGAAGCTTCGAATAGGCTCGGCTCCGTGACAAAGATTCCAGGAGTAGAGATCATCTCAAATGCCGAGCTACTCGAATTAGACGTTGACGTTCTCGTGCCTGCAGCGCTAGAAAATCAGATTACAGAAGCCAACGCAAGAAAGATCAAGTCGAAGATAATCGTCGAAGCCGCAAACGGCCCTACGACTCCAATGGCTGACAAAATACTTGAGAGCATGAGAGTGAAGGTCGTTCCTGATATCCTTGCAAATTCTGGAGGAGTTCTCGTCTCGTATTTCGAATGGGTTCAGAATCTCAACAGGGATCACTGGCTCGAAGATGCGGTAAATGGCAGACTTGAATCGAAAATGGTGAGAGCTTTCAAGGATGTGCTTGATTTTTCAGAGAAGCAAAACTGCGACTTGAGGCGGGCCGCCTTGGTGATAGCGGTCAATAGAGTAGTTTCAGCAATGAAACTAGGTGGTTGGCACTAGAGGAAGGGGGCTCCTGCTGGGACTGAAAGGAAAAAGATCTGATGCGAAAAAGTAGTCAGTCGATTCTATTCTCAAGACGCACATATTCTCTATCGACATATAGGAGAGGTTCCTTCTTTTGCCCAAAGAGATCGACGACTTCGGCCAAGAACAGAGTGTGATCTCCAGCGGGTATCACTTGAGTAATCCTGCAATCCAAATAACCTATGCAATTTCTTATGATCGGATTTCCGTTCTTTCCAATATAGTAATCAAGACCCAAGAATCTTCCCGCTTCACCAGTGAGCGAGAACTTTACCGCTATGTCCTGCTGGGCTGCCGAGAGAATGTTTACGCAGTACTTTCCAGATTTTATCAAAAGATCCTTAGCGGTGCTCTCGTTCCTGATTGAAATGAGAACAAGCGGAGGCTCAAGAGAGACAGAGATGAACGCGGACACCGTGAGCCCGAAAAGTTCTCCAGTATCTAGAGCACTTGTCACAACAGTAACTGCGGAGGGGAAATATCTCATCACATTCCTCAGGTCAATCGGTGTCTTGACCTGCTTTCTCGGGGGAAGAACTCCTTCGATCATGCTGTCTACTCTTTCTCCTTCTTTTTCTCCTTCTAGTGCTTTCGGCATTTCTCCGGCTTGATCGTCGTTTCTTGAACTTGGTGAAGGATGCTTTGTAGGCACTTTCTATTTCTTTGTCTCCTTTGATGCAAAGTCACTCTTCGGATTGCTAGTTGCCTGCGCATTACATGAGCTCGTTATGATAAAGGGGGCTACCTCGCCTGCTACCGAGGCCTATCGAGGGTACAACCTCTCTCTGCCTCATACATGAGACAATGGCGCTCTCCTTTGTTCCTCTCTTTTGCAGGATGATCTTTATCATCCTTTGGCATACCAAATGCAATCATAATAACCAAGGACTACAAGATGAGTCTCAAGCAACTCATAATCATCATTTTACTGAATAGAATAGAAAGTGGATCGGTTTGGCAAATATTAGGCTCGTGAATTCTGGTGAGAGCTATATTTCAGGCCGCGTCTTCGTAGGGATCGTTCTCGTTGAGCTCGGGCTCGCTTGGATAATCGGTGAGAGAAGGCCATACGGCCTCACTGGGATTGTTGCATTCGGATTCATGTTCGGATCTCTCCTTTTGATCAGGTCAGTTTTGCGAAGAAGAAGAAGAAGGCCATACGTCGTGGGAAAGTTGAGTCTAATATTTGGCCTGTTGATTCTCGGGCTTTCTTTCGTTTTTTACTATGGACTATCGGGCTATCTCATCGCAATCCTGTTGGTGATCCTGGGACTCGCAGTAATATTTGGTTCTTGGCGCAGATAAAATCACCAGTCTCCGAAGGTGGAAAAGAGATCGAAAGAAAAGAGAGGCACAACGATGCCGAGCGTTTTGTACTTGGTAATCCAACTGTTGGAGAAGACAATCAGATGCCTATGAAATCTAGACCAAAGATTACGATGAAAACGAAAAGCAGGATGAAAAGACAAATAGCCAGAATCATCCAGAACTTGTCGGTCTTCGAGAGCAACCCTGCGATTTTCACCAGCTCTAGGCTTGCCGCGGCAAGTTATGAAGGCTTTCTAAAATGATTCATTATCCTTTACTTAGGACAATCAGTCTCGCCATCTCTTTTGCAACAAACCTCTGAATCACCTCTTCCCCATTTTTTCCATTATCCTTTAGCGGCGGATCTTGCTCCACAGGCCTCGCATACTATGAGAGTCGTTTGCTTGCTCTTCTCAAGATGCGTGTCAGGGCTGTTACACACAGGACATATCACTCGCTCCTTGAGATAGCGAGATATGAGCGCGGAGAAGGATGATTTGTCTGGCCTTCCCATGAAGATGGCTCTCCCATTCTCAATTGAGGCATTTATGGCGAGTTGACTGCGGAAGTAATTCAGAAACTCATTTTCATCCCTTCTTAGCAAGCGAGGAAAGTCGCTAAAATTGATGAAAATGGTCTTCTTTCCAGTCACGAGTATCTTGGGTTGAGGGAGCTTGAGTCTTTCTTCTGCAGACTGGATCTCGCTCTCGGGCCGTGCCTTTCGAAGCCTTTCCAAAAGTGCCTCATACTGCTCCCTAGTTTGTTTGACCTGATTGTTCTCTGTCATTTTTCGAAGAATGTCACCCTTTCTCTTACATGTGCTACCTTTCTTTCTCTAGGATAGAAAGAATTACTTGGGATTCTCAGGGATTTATACGTTTGATCCTCATGTTCCGGCGATGGCAAATCTCCAAAAAACTGCTCTCATTTTGCCTCTTCTTTTCCGCAAATTAGTGCCTGCGCGGTTTCTCCTTCTCCCTGATTTCACAATGGAAACACATGTGATGAGGAGGCCATTTCTGATTTTTTCTGATTTTGGGAAAAAAAGTTCGCCTTTCTCATCATGCACTTGAAAGAGAGTTTGACAGCTCGCGTTCTCCCTGATAGCGGCCGGCGTACTGTCTTTCGAACTCCTTGTTAGATCTTATTATTACGAGCTGTCCCACCCTTGCAAATCTCTTGATTTTGGCTGGCCTGTAGCAAACAAGAAGCACCTTTGGTTGACCGGAATAGCCCGGGTCAAACAGTGCAGTCCTCAAATCAAGACCGTTCCTCAAGAGTGTGGATCTTGGAAAGAGAATCCCTATAGCATCCCCTGGTATTGTAGTTATCTCGTTGAGCTCTGCGACGTAGGCCCCCTCTGAAAGATCAAACCAATCTTCTGGGGCTGGTAATTCTACCAGCTCAGAGTTTTCAGTCTTCGAAGTCTCGAGCGAGTATTGCGTCTTTTGAAATGAATACACCTTGCTTACTGTCAAGTCGAACCCAGCGGGCTGCTCCTGCTCTCCAGATTTATCTTTGAAAGTTGATTTTATGAGCTCTGCTATCTCGCCGCCAGAGAGGATGATTGCCCTCTTGTCTGTGTTGTTTGTCTGCATGGGAGCAAACACCTTACGAGGTGATTATTTTCGGTTTCGCTCGCTCAAGAAGCGAGAGATTCATGAGACTCAGTTGGGGAGGGGGAAAAGGGCGTGAATATTAGGAGATTGCTGAACGAAAGAGTTGAAGGTTCTTTTCCAGATTTTCAGGAAACAGATTGGAAGTTCTTCTAGGTCAATCAGGGAAAGAAGAAGAAAAAAAGGAAGCCTCTTCCTCTTCTCTATTCTGGAGCTCAACTAAGTTTGGCCGAAGTTGCACTGGAAAAAGATCATTTAGTGCCGCGCCTTTCGGCCATCAAGCGATAGACCTCAGGAATTGCATATGCATACCCAACATGTGCGCAGTCCTTTCGCTCGTCATGCATACAGATCAAGTCCTTTCCATGGACTTGTACCTCGACGATTCTACCAATCTTGTTGTCCTTGATCATTATCGAATTGTCTTGAAGACCTATTTTTTGCATGAATGGGGCCTGAAGTGCGAAACTCTCGTCCGCTTCTATGACCTCCATTATCAAATCATTGATGTAGCGCGAGAAACTCTTGTTTTTGTCAACTTGGCCCGATTTGACTTTCTGAGCATACCTTTGTTTTGCTTTATCATGAACTTGCTCCGTGATCGTTATCACACTAAAGCCATCCTTTGGCATCTTTCCCTGCTTCACTTCTCCTTGAACTTTCGATAATTACTGTAATCTTACAGTATTCTGTTTATTTATCCTTTGCTGTGATTCGAAGATCAAAATGAAGGTGAGCGTTGGTTGAGTCGGCGTCTAAGAAAGAGGCTATTAATTGAATACTCCCCTCAAATAAGAAAACGAGAATGTTGAAACTGAATTTTCATGGCGAGTTAACAGAACATTGAGTTTTATGGATGAAAGGAGCGCATCTTTGCTCTTAAAGTAGAGCGAAGTGCTAAAATCCATCTTACCTGTAAGTTAATGTATCAACATGCGTCGATCAAATATTTTGTTTGTTGCTGCCATCCTCATCCTGGGATGGTTCGGAGCTGAAGCGTACGCTGGTCAGAATATTTGTGTGACCTCTTGCATTTCTCTTTCTGGACTCTCCTCATGGGAGATCGGCTTGGTAGTTGCGATCATCCCTGTTTTGCTTGTGATCTTTGGGATAATCTCTCGAAGGTCGCCTAATGACATCATGACTGAGCAACAGACAAATTCGGGGAAAAGCCGGTCGCAATCTCACGACGAGGAGGAAGAAGAAGAATAAGGCGGGGACAACCAATAGGAGCATAAAATTAGGCGAGTAACAAGTTTAGCCCCTTAACTAAAATTTCCTTTTGCCTAATTCGTAGCGTATCAACCGAGCCCTTTCCTTGAGGGAATTTTGTCTGCAAAGCTGCTCTTGCAGATCTTCGTGCTCAATAATTTCTCCAATTTCTTCGATTTGGATTCGAAGAGCTTCCACTTCATCTTCGCAAATATTCAAAAGCTGTACAAGATTAGGTGTTGGCATTTTGTGGATCGATTCTCTTTCGAAGAAACTCCCTTTGGTCTTCCCGCTGTCCCGACTTTTAGCGGCATGAGCGTTTACAATCAAACGCTCACGCTGTCCTGTTTCGATATAATAACTTGCTTGTTCGCACTAAGAAAGCTTCAGGATTTTCAGTACGAATTAGGAATCCAAAGGCGAATCTACAGTGTCTTTTGAAAATTTTCAGCTTTTGATGATTTTCTTAACCATGTAGGAAAGAGAAATATACGGTAACGCGGGAGAAGAATTGGCAGGAATAAGCAAGTCCGAGGATTTTTGGGACATGGCAAAGGTTGAGGGTCCGTGCCAGCTTTTCTCTTTCTGCTCTTGACGCCCTAAATGTTCTCTTCTACTAGGAAGGAATATGTAATACATGGGGCAAGAATGCTAATAGTGTCTCCGTGAATAGGGATTATCCTCTTTCTTTGCTTTGCAAGAGGCGCGCAAAAAGGAAAATTCGCAAGAGTCTCAAACAGAGGCCAATAACGAAGCTATCGAATATGTAACGTAATGCGATAAGCTTAATGTTTGCTGATTTCTTGCCTGATTCAGTACTTTTCCTTAGAGCTCAGTGGATTTCATGAATATCAGACGAGAAGGGCGATTAAGGCGTAACATAGGGATCCTCGGAAATTTCGCATTTGGTTACGCCGACGTAGCTGAGGGAATCTACTTCACCCTTGGAATAGTCATAATCAACGCTGGAGGAGCGGCACCTTACGCGTATCTCTTTGCGACGATAGCATATGTTCTAACAGCTCTGTGCTATGCAGAGCTTGCAAGCACCTATCACCATACGGGAGGAGCATTCGCTTACGCTAATCGAGCTTTTGGTAAGAATGTTGCTTTCTTCGCAGCGTGGGCTCTTCTCTTGGATTACGTGGTCACGACAGCGATTTCCTCCCTTGCAGCAGTGGGGTACCTTGGATATTTCATTCCAGTTTTAAACGAACCATTTTTCATGAGCATTGCAACCTTCGTTGCCCTTTTCTGTCTCATGGTGCTTAATATCTTGGGGCTGTCCGAATCTGCAAAATTCTCCTACTTTCTCGTACTTTTCGGTGTGATCGGAGAGGCTCTTATTGTCATAGTCGGGTATCTGTTTTCCTACAGACCTGAGCTCAATCCTATTCACTTTGGAACTGAACCAACTTATCCAGGTTTCCTTTACGCCATCACGATCGCAATGTCTTCATATCTTGGAATCGAAGTTATCTCGCAAAGCGCCGGGGAGACTAGAAGACCCGCAAAGAATATCCCTCGAGCTGTCTTTCTCATCAGTGGGGCAACTGTCACAGCTACACTTGCTTTTTCCACACTTGCGTTGGGGGTAAGACACTACCAAGATTTTATAGCGAATCCCACAAGCATCAACGATCCTGTCGCCTTCATCGCTCTAAAGCTTCCAAATGGCTGGGCTCTTGCGGGGCTTGCCGCTTTCCTCGGAATGTCAGTACTCCTAGTCGCATCAAACGCTGGAATAGTTGGATCTTCTAGAATAAGTTACGCAATGAGTGAGGAGCGAGTAATTCCAAAGATCTTTGGGCGTCTGCACAAGAAGTATAATACGCCATTCGTCTCAATCGTCATCTTTTCTGCTATCTCCATGGGTCTAGCCTTTTCTGGACAGCTGGCACTCGTTGCAGAGCTTTATAATTTCGGTGCCTTACTTGCTTACATAATTGTAGGGCTTAGCCTCATCTCTCTGAGGAACAAGGAGAAGGAATTGATGAGGCCCTTCAAAACGCCATTTGCTTTTTCGATCCGACCCTTCTGGAAGACGAGGAGAAATGACAATGCTCAGGTTGCCCGCGAGAAAGAAAAGTACGTTATTCCTGTGATTGGGTTAGCTTGCGTCATAGCCGATCTGATAATCTGGATTTTAGTCGTAATACTTCATCCACTTGGAAGAACATTTGGAAGCATCTGGATGGGTTTTGGTCTTTTACTTTTCTTCGTGTATACTCGATTCCAGAGGAATCAAATTCCCTCCCCTGAGGCTACGCCTTCGGAGAAATGAAATGATACTTAGATTTCCACTCGGCTGACTCCTAAGTGAATAAAATATTACCCATTAGAGATGTCTCATTTTTTACTTTCAACGTTTTGTCGTTAGAGATGCCCGAATGTAGTACAATCCTATCAGATCGAATTTCCAAAAAATAATAGACAATACCTTTTGTAAAAGGGAAAAATCTCTAAGAAGGCAAGCTCCGACGGAAAGCCAAAATTTCTAGAAGCAAACGTTTTCCCTAGTATGCCTAACACTGAAATTGTGAATGCTGATCCTAGATCGAGACAATCAAGTTAAAAAGCGGCCTGCTCTTTTAAGCTTCTTCTCAAATATCAGATTTCTTTCGCAGAGGGGTTGCATTTCGCAGTGTGCATGGCTCACCGCAAGCTCTATATCAGAAGCTGGAAAACTAGGATTGATAGGATGTTTTTCGATGTCACGCCTTTTGGCCTTCGTTGACATTTTCGTCGAGTCTGCATATCTTGATGATGTGGTCAACGAATTAGCCCAGCTTCCAAACATGGAAGAGCTCTATGAAGTTACTGGCGAATTCGACATTGTATCGCTAGTTTCTGCTTCCGACATCGAAGAGTTCAGAGACGTACTGAAAAACAGAATAATGAAGATAAAAGGGGTAAAGAGCACTGTAAGCTCCATCGTCTTACACTCTCATAAGGGACCAAGATGTGTGAAGAACGGCAATCTCGAGAAGACGCAGCGTTCCGAAGTTCCCACGACTGTCACTGCTTCACCTTCTTCCTCCCCGCATTCTGCAACGCTTTTTCGCTAGTGGGAAACCTCTCTCACACACAACAAGCTAGTTCAAAGTCTTTCTTGAGCACAAAACAAGCCCTTTCCAGAAGCTTTACTTTGGATTTCGAAAGAACACTTTTCCCGCAAGATTGCAAGGAAGAGAAAAGGGAAAAATGGGTGCAGAGCGCTGAAACAGAATGCTCCAACCTATTCAGGCACTGGACCTAGTTCTCCTGTTTGCAGTAGTTCTGGTCTCATCGTACTTTCTTGCTTCCTACATAGTTCGAATCTACACTAGAAAGCCGAGCAGGCTTGATAGCTTTTTCTCCCCGATAGAGAACATTATCTATAGAGTATCTGGAGTAGACCAAGATCGCACAATGGGATGGAAGGAGTACTTTCTCTCTGCGCTCCTCCTAAATATCGTCCAGATGCTTATAGCCTTCATCATTCTTGTTTTCCAAAGTAGACTACCACTCAATCCTCAGCATTTCTCCGGGCTTTCTTGGGATCTTGCCTTCAACACGGTCGTTTCCTTTGCAACGAATACCAATCTTCAGCATTACGCTGGGGAAATGACGCTTTCATACTTCAGCCAGATGACTGCTATCCAATTTTTGCAGTTCACTTCTGCCGCGACTGGAATTTCTTGCGGCGTTGCAATGGTAAGAGGATTCGTAACGAATTCAAAAGGCTTGGGCAATTTCTATGTTGATTTTGTGAGATCGCTCACTAGACTCTATTTTCCTCTTTGCTTTGTTGCTTCGATCATCTTGGTGTATTTAGGCGTACCCCAAACCCTCGGCGGATATTCAACTGTCAGAACCGTAGAGGGCGCTACGCAGTCTGTCCTTGTTGGGCCCGTCGCGTCTCTCGTTTCAATAATGCAGCTCGGAACGAACGGCGGAGGATACTATGGTGCAAACTCCGCTTATCCATTTCAGAATCCAACTCCGATCACGAACTTGGCCGAGATCTTCCTTATGCTTCTCATTCCAACGGCTCTCACCTTTGTGTTTGGACAAATGATCGGAAAGAGAGGAGAAAGCATTCCAGTCGTGGCAGGAGCTTATTCGCTTTTTGCAATTGATTTGATAATCGCCTTCATTCCAAACCAAGTTCAGGTTGGCCCAGGCATTGAAACGAGATTCGGGGGGTTCATGTCTACATTTTGGACTGTCGTTACAACTTCAGTCACCACTGGATCCGTTAACTCAAACCTTTCAGGCATGCATCCCCTTGCAATACTTTCGGCCTTCATGGGCATGATGGTGCAGTCAATTCCAGGAGGGAAGGGCGTTGGACTCATGTACATGATCATGTACATCATAATCACAATTTTCATAGTGGGTCTCATGTCAGGAAGGACTCCAGAATATCTTGGAATGAAGATCACAGCTAGAGACGTCAAACTGGTCATGCTCGCTTTCCTGATTCATCCTTTGATCATCATTGTTCCAACGGTCGTAGCCTTTGCGAGCGGCGCTGCTTCCGCCATAGGTGTAAGTTCGAGCTCGATTGGCTACACGCAAATTTTGTACGAGTTTGTTAGTTCTGCCGCGAACAACGGATCAGATTTTTTTGGAGCTTCTGCAAACACTCTATTTTTCAATGTCTCGACAGCACTTGTGATGTTTGTGGGAAGATACGGCCCTTTAGCTTGTCTCCTTGCAATCTCAGGATCAATGATTGGAAGAAAGAGGACTTCAGGCTCATCGTCGATCAGAACCGATAGTTTGCCTTTTTGTGTAGTTCTAGTCGCGAGCATATTGCTTCTTGTTGTGTTGACTTTCTTTCCGTTCCTTGCTCTTGGCCCAATCCTCTCCTACTACCAAGGGCACGTCAATAGCTTCGCGTGATCCACGTGAATGATTTGTCGAACTAGAGATCCACCAAAAAGAGGAAAAAGTGTAGCAGGGCGAACAAACAAAATTGTCCTCAATTTCTTCTCAAACTCTTGAAAAAAGGCATGCTCCAAATGACAAGATGTCACTATGGAGCGCGATCTCCGGAAAGACACTTCTCGATTCTATACTCCGATTGAGTCCGATTTCACTTGTCTCAAATCCAGTGATGCTCATAACTGAGATAGTCTTCTTCATCGTCGCGGCTCTTGCCATAGATCCAACATTGTTCTATCCGCTTGCAAATGAGGGTGAGCGAGCCTACTATGTTGACATCGCTATAATACTCATCATCACAGTCTGGTTCAGTACTTTCTCCGATTCTCTAGCCGAGACTCAGGCGAGAAATACAGCAAACAGCTTAAGAAAACTCGAAAGCGAATCCACCAGCAAGAAAATCATAGTTGATGAAAAGGAGGGAACTAAAAAAATCGTCGAAACTCCCTCTTCAAAACTGCAAAAGGGCGACACCATCCTTCTTGAAAAGAACGATGTTGTTCCGATCGACTGTGATGTTATAGCGGGTATAGCGATGGTTGATGAATCGCTTTTGACAGGCGAGTCCACGCCAGTAAGAAAGGCGCCGGGCGATCAGCTGATCGGGGGATCGAGAATCATCAGCGATTCGCTCACTGCAAGAGTCAATGTCAACCCGGAGGACACATATGTAAACAGGTTGATCAGGCTTGTTGAATCATCAAAGAGACCAAAGACTCCAAACGAGCAGGCTATTTCAATTCTTCTCATCGGTCTGACATCGATTTTCACTATAGTCATACTTGGACTGCTCGGACTTTCAATTGCCCTAAATCTAGGAGCTGATCTCTCAGTGCTTTTGGCACTCTACGTGTGCCTTTTGCCAACCACGATCGGAGCTCTACTTCCCTCGATTGGTTTGTCAGGTATTTCAAGACTGTATGCCATCGGAATCGTGGCAAAATCAGGAAGGGCCGTTGAAACAGCTGGAGATACAGATTCGATCTTGCTCGACAAGACAGGTACAATAACTGTGGGGAACCGGCAGGCAGTGGAGTTCATACCATTTGAAGGTCATACTGAAAAAGAAGTAGGAGAAAATGCATTCCTTGCCTCTTGGCATGATGACACCCCTGAAGGAAGAAGCATAATCAGACTTGCTTACGAGCACGGTTTTATTCCAAGAGAGCTTAACTCACTTTCTCTTGCAGAGTCGTACGAATTCTCTGCAACTACAAGAACCAGCGGGGTGAAAATAAGAGCAGGCTCGGGCTTCATGCTTCCAAAGGGTGGTCTTAAAACTGGTGGAAGAGAGAGAAGCAGGTTCAGAAGAAAATTCGTCCAGGAATCTGTCACCGAAGAGATGGTGCGAGGTACTTCATCGTCATCATCACAATTCTCGTCCCAGGAGCAACCCCCAGTTTCCCCTTCGGAAGAAGTAGAGATCCTAAAGGGAGCGCCGGACTCCATACGCTCCATGGTTAAGACCGTTCCGAGAGATTTTGACAGTTTGGTTGAGAGGATTTCTAAGCTAGGAGACACCTCAATTGCGATAGAGAGAAACGGGGAAATCATCGGGCTCATAAGACTAAAGGATGTTTTGAAGCCGGAAATCAAAGAGAAAATCCAATCTGTTCGGGCAATGGGCATAAGACCGATGATGATAACTGGAGATCAGCCTCTTACCGCAAAGACGATCGCAGAAGAAGTAGGAATCGAGGAGTACTTTGCGCAGGCAAAACCTGAAGACAAATACGAAATAGTTCAAAAACAGCAGAGCCAAGGAAGGGTCGTTGCAATGATCGGTGATGGGACAAATGACGCGCCAGCGCTAGCTGTAGCTGACGTTGGTCTCGCGATGAATTCGGGGACCTCAGCTGCAAAAGAAGCAGCAAATATGGTTGACATGGAATCAAATCCCGCGAAGATCATCGATGTCGTCATGCTCGGAAAGCAGCTCTTGATGACTCGGGGAGCGATCACCGCGTTCAGCATCGCAAACGATGTGGCGAAGTATTTCGCAATAGTGCCTGTTCTCTTCGCTGCTTCAATACCACAGCTTCAGGCTCTTAACATACTTGGTCTCGGCTTGCACAGCGCTGTTCTCTCTGCACTTATCTTCAACGCTATCATAATACCTGCGCTGATTCCGCTCTCGATGAAAGGTGTTTCGTTCAAGCCCACGGACACTATGACACTCTTTTTGAAAAATACGCTTATCTACGGACTTGGGGGCGTAGTTGCTCCCTTTGCGGGGATTAAATTGATCGATTTAATCCTATCTTACCTCTTTCATATCTGAGTGAATCAGACAAAAAAGAGAAAAACCCAAGATGTAGTGAGACGAAAGAAATTGGCAGAAGAAAAGAAAGAGAGATCTGAAGCTGAATCACAACTGAAAAGCCGCAAGCATAGCATCGCAAGACCAGTCGTAGGCCTTGCGTTGATTTCTCTCACAGCTTGCGGTTTGATCTTCCCGCTTGTCATAACTGGAATCGCACAATTGTTCTTTCCGTATCAGGCGAACGGTGAAATCGTTCAGTTTGATGGACGAGCGATAGGCTCAAACTTGATTGACAATAATTTCACACTTCCAATATTCTTTCATGGGCGAAACCAATCGCAAAGCGCATCGCATGTTGATCCAGACATAACTTTGCAGGATGCTTATTCACAGATTCCGAGGATAAGCCTTGCAACTGGTATTCCCTCTACATCGTTGAGGCAATTGGTGAATGAAAATGTCGAAGGGACCTTTTGGATCTTCGGCAGTCCTTACGTGAATGTCTTGCGACTTAACCTCGCTCTCATCAAGGAGTATCCTTCGATATACAATGAGAGCCTTTTGAAGTGATTGTCATGAATAGAAAGTAAGAAATTGAGAAGAAAATGCAAGCAAAAAGAATTTGAGTGTTCTACTTCAAGCTTTTTGCTGATCGGTGAAGATTTTCACATCGGAGGTTACTCTGGGAAGGGCTTGAAGAATAATTCGATTTCTACCGATGATTGTACTTATGCGATCCGGTTCCGCAAAGCGAAACGAGATTCGAAGTAGGTAGCTATGCTGGTGGCCTCTGACCAAGAACAACATTGACGGTCATGAATGTTCCAGATCTGATGATACCGAGCACCACTGTCTCGTTTGGAAGAGTGTTCTCTGAAAGATATGCCGCAAGTGCGTCGTTATTGATTATCTTTGTTCCATTCACCGATACTATGATATCTCCTCCTACGAGAAACTCTTGTCCTTCGATCAGAACAGAAGAGCTTCCTCCACGAAGACCAGCCTTGCTTGCAGGGCTCGACTGGATCACACTCTCGATGACCACCCCATACGTTACGTTTGTGCCCGATGCTTTGGCGAGCTGATAAAAGTTATCGACGCCCTCAATTCCGAGATAGGAGTGCTCTGGGTAAGTTCCAGTCGAGACAAGCCAAGGAAGTTCGCGAATAAGCGTGTCTGAAGGAATCGCGAATCCAACCCCTTGTGAACCACTAATGCTAGCGGTTGGGATTCCAATTACTGAACCATTTGAGTCCAAAAGTACTCCACCTGAGTTCCCAGGGTTGATTGGTGCGCTGAATTGTATGGCATCAGGGATTGAAAAATTTCCAGCCGTTGGATCTTGAATTGTCCTACCGAGCTGACTTATGATGCCAAAGGTAATCGAGTCCGTAAGTCCAAATGGATTGCCAATTGCCACCACATACTCCCCCACATGGAGGTCGGAGGACGTTGCCACCTTGAGCGGATGAAACTCGAAAGCCGGTGCATTTACTGCGGACACAATTGCAAGATCGCTGTATTGATCTGAGCCGATAACTTTTGCGAGATAAGAATCTCCGTCCCAGAAAGTGACTGTAAGATTCGAAGTGTCGCCTGCTACGTGATAGTTTGTAACGATATAGTAGGAGTTTGAATAGCTGATCACGAATCCTGATCCGAGAATCGCTACCCCCTGTTGCACTCCTTGAAGCGTTACAATACTCTCATTGGTCTGTTCGTATATTTGCTCCGGATTAAATCCTGAATTTCCAGAAACATTGAGTTGCGAATTCGCAGGTAGTGTGTAAGACATAGGCACAAGGGTTGTGGTAGACGTGACTGTACGCGTCATTTCTAAAGTGCTTGAAAGGTTTGAAACCGATAGCACAAGCAGGAGAGCTATGATTGCCAAAACTGCAATCACAACTCTCGCAGACACTACGATGCCAAGAATGGATCTCGGGTTGTTCCCTGCTACTCTATTCTCAGGACAGCGGCTCTCTCGCCTTTGAAGAATCAAGAGTTCTTCTTCACCAGCGTCATAATTTTTCTCTTCACACAGGTTCTTTCAAGATGCCTTTTGGATATAAAGTGAACCTGTGTGCTTTTTCTAGTTCCCATCATATATTCCGGGGCACTGAGATTTGAAAAATTTAGCAGCGCAATGAGATTGTGATAGCAAACGAAGTTCATCTTTTCCGATCGCAACCCTGTCGCAAATAGCACACTTCGCTCCGAAATGAAGAGTTACAGGTAAAATGTCTGGAAAATTTGGATGGCATTTGCAATAAACGCAGGGTCTATAGTCAATACCTCTACGTTGTTTTCCTTGATCGCCTATCATCACCAGGGAGTCGCCGTCTCTTAACTTTGCAAAATATTCCACTCTTAATTTGGACATCATCGATCGTTCCTCTATTTCATCTCATACTGTTGTATCAGGCTCTACAGGTGATTTACTCTTTTTACCTAAACCTTCCCAAATCCTTACAAGATTCATTCAAAGATTCGCGCATCCTCTCCTGTTTGTGGATACGAATACCTGAGTTGCAGAGATCAGTTCATCTTCATACCTAGAAAGCTAATATCCACAAAGATCATCTTATATCATCATCCATTAGAATGGAAGAATTCAGCAAAGATAGTCAGGCTTAACTCGCCTTGCGTGCTCGTCTTTTCTCTTTTCTCAAGTCAAGAGGGCTGTCTTTTCAATAGTTGAAAAGTCCAATACCTTTTCCTACATGAAGCGATAGTATTATTGAGCCCCTATCTTCATTTTGGAATTTATTTCATATGGATCCATTCGAGCGTCTTCTTTGGTGGCTCTTCGCAGGGAGCACAGGGGCTAGCACCAGAGCAGAAGCGCTCAGAGCCGTTAGGGCTCAACCAACGAACGCCCAGCAGCTTTCACAAATGCTCGGGCTAGACTATACTACAGTAAGACATCACCTGCGGGTCCTCGAAAAGAACAACTTGGTTCTAACCGAAGGAGACAAGTACGGAAAGCTGTATTTCGTTTCGGATCTCATGGAATCCAATTGGGACAAGCTCGAGGAGATACTGAGAAAGACGATCGGCGGGTCACAAGAGAAGGAAAAAACAACCAACAAACGAATTGAAAATAGGAGTCTTTGATTCAAAATGAACCAAGGAATGGGCAAGGAAAGGAAGGAAGAAGGACACCGGGGCCTTGCAAAGCTCTGGGTTCCATTTGTTATCATTGTCGGATGTTTTCTAGGGTTCCTCTCGTACGTCCTTGCATTTCACAACCTCGAAAACCAACTTCCTCCGTTAGGATTGCTTAGAGAACAGATGGAGATCACTCTTGAATTTCACGTAATCCTTTCTACCGTTGGGATGGCTTTGCTAGTTGCGCTGTTGGTGGTTTATTCTAGGACATACTTAGAGACTAGGGCTAATTTCATTTTGGGACTTGTTGTCGTGCTCTTCGCCCTGCTATTTCAGGCAATTCTGACAAATCCTGTTTACCTGAGCTTCGCAGAACCTTATCCGACCTTTCCAAATCCACTTAGAAGAGCCTCACTTCCTCCAGGTTTTTCCTCCCCAATTGCGGACATTTTCATGATAATTGCCTATGCGGTGTTTCTCTATTTGAGTTTAGAGTAAACCAGCATGATACTGCTCGCTAAAGGGAAGAACTTGAGAAAGTGTTCAGTTAAGCCTAATTCTTAAACGGTTAGCAAGCGATTTGATGTGTTCACGTTTTCAAGAGCAAGGATTCTCAGTAGGAAAGCGATCGCTCAATTTGAACTCTCTGAAACGCAACGGCAATTATGAGCAACCTTTCGTTTAGGATTTATGCGGGTAGTGATGCTTGGGGTGGCAAGAAAAGAGCCATCAGAACACGAAGATTTAGTCTGTCAGGATCTTGAAATGTTTTCAAATGTAAATGGAGAAGCGAGCTTCTCTAAGTGTTACAGATTCCAAAGGTTAAAAGGGGAAAGACAAGAGAAGCCATTCTTTGATGGAATCAAGCGATGAGCTTCGAAGACCTCCTTTTGAGTTGCGGTGGGTTCAAGAACCTCTTTGCTCTGGTACGAAAGAATGGGCAGAGCCTAGAGCGCGAAGTCGAAAAATTCCTCAAGCAAGAAAGCGGTCTATTTTCAATCGCTGGTTTTTCAGTGATTAAGATCGAAGATGGATACGCCGAGCTTAGTTTCGAGTGGAACCAGTCAATAACAAGACGCGGACGAATGGTGCACGGCGGAATCATATCTTACGCTCTTGACAATGCTGGCGGGCTCGCTGTGATGACACAGAATACAGGGATAGACCAAGTCACGCTCGAGCTCAAAATAAACTTTCTAGAACCTGCTCGCAGTTCGCCATTTCGAGCTATAGGCAGAGTAATTCGGCAGGGAAAGACCGTGTCTGTGGCTGAAGCAGAACTCAGAGATAAGGAGAACAGGTTATGTTCCAAGGCACTTGGAACTTGGTATCTGATTTCGTCGCGATGACAAACCCTGGTAAGTTGTCTTTGGTGAAAAAGAAGGTCAAGATACAAAACTACAACCGCAGATATAAGACGAAGGAAAAAGGAGGTTTAGCTCTCGCCTTTCATCGTCGTATTTCCTGGGCTTCTTCGTTGGAAGCTCTCCAAACGCTGAAGATTGAGGAGTGGACTAGCGATTCGTAACAATGCGAGCTCTTCTTCCGAGGGCTCCAAGTTAGTAAATCCCCATTTGTTTCTTCCGTCCTCCCAGTCATCGCACACATGATCAGAATAAACGTGAGCAAGATACCTGACGCAGGTGAAAGTTAGAGGATACTGTCTGATGAATTTGCAACTGAAACACTCCTTCTTGTAGTGTATTCCCCTCACATCAGTGGCCGAAGGACGATAGTTGGGGGGCTCTTTCGGCTCGATCTGCTGTTGTGCGTGAGACTGGTGATATTGCTCTTCGCTTGAGTCGCTTGACGCAGATGACTCGTTCTCCACCTTCTTCGTTTCTTCTCCTCCAGTTTCTTTGAAAACTGCTTCGGATATTTTCACTTTCTCCTTCAAGAAGCCAAAGATCTTCGCATGTATTATTAATATGTTACAGTAATATTACCGTAACACCTAGGCATTTCTTGAAAGCAATGAAATGACGGTTGATCGCAAGAAAAAAGAAAGCAGAGGACTGACTAGCCAATTAGATTTACCCACAAATCTGTTAATTTGGGGAAGAGAGAACCGAGATTTCAAAGTTCGGTAATGACATCATGCGGCTTACTCTCAGCAAGTCCCACCTCAGTTATTCTGATGAATTTCCCTCTGCTTCGAAGCTCTGCAATATTCTTAGCACCGCAATAGCTCATTCCACTTCGAAGACCGCCAACGAGCTGTCTTATCACGCTCACTGCACCTCCCCTGTATGGAACTATGCCTTCAACCCCCTCAGGAACATAGTCTGTGAGGTCTTCTTCTTCCTCCCTCCCCACAGACTCTCCTCCTCTCCTAGCTTGCTGTTCGCTTGCGTCTTGTTTTGAGAGGTACGCCCCCTGGTTTGATTGTAGCATTTTCTCTCTCATCATCTTGTCACGCCTTGCCTGAAGCGAGGCCATTCCCCGAGTCACTTTGTATCTGTGTTCGCCTCTGAATACGATCTCTCCTGGACTCTCGTCAGTCCCAGCAAGCAGGCTACCGATCATTACACTGTCTGCACCCGCAACAAGAGCCTTTGTTATATCTCCTGAATTTCTTATTCCACCATCTGCGATGAGCGTAACGCCATCAAATTCCCTCAAAGCTTTGGAACAGTCAGCGATCGCAGTAAGCTGTGGGACTCCGGAACCTGTGATGATTCTTGTTATGCATATTGATCCGCTTCCTACTCCAACTTTGACTGAGTCTGCGCCAGCCTTTGCCAGATCCGATGCTCCTTCTGCAGTCGCAACATTACCAGCTATTAGCTCAGTCTCCCTGCTCTCCTTCTTTATTCGCTTGATTGCTTCGATTGCGTGCTGACTGTGGCCGTGTGCGATATCCAAAACTAGAACGTCAGCTTCAGCTTTGATGAGCTCCTTCGCTCTATCCAAGAAATCTCCTTTCACTCCGATTGCAGCTCCCACTCTCAGGCGACCCTTCGAATCCTTCGTCGCAGCTGGGAACTGTTTTCGCTTCAGAATGTCCTTTGCGGTGACGAGTCCCATCAATCGATCATGCGAATCGACGAGAGGTAGTTTTTCGACTTTTGCTTTCTCCATGATCTCTTTCGCTTTGTCGATCGAGGTTTGTCTCCACGGCGCGACTACCATATCGTTCCTTTTGGTCATCACCTCCGTAACCGGCTTTTCCAGATCTTCTACAAAGCGAAGATCTCTCGATGTGACTATGCCTTGAAGCTTCCCTTCGTCGTCCACAATCAATATTCCGCCGACTCTCTTCTCGGACATCATGGCAATGACATCGACGACCTTCGCCGACTCTCGCAGAGAATAGGGAGATTCGATGATTATACTCTCTGATCGCTTTACCCTTCTAACCTGCTCGACTTGCTCTTCCTTACTCATGTATCTGTGAATGATGCCAATTCCACCTTCGCGTGCCATAGTCACTGCCATTTCTTCTTCAGTCACAGTATCCATATTTGCAGAGATTATGGGAATTGCCAGCTCGACCTTCCTTGTAAGATGCGTTCTTGTGTCCACGTCTCTTCTCGAAACAATATTTGAAAAGCGTGGTACGAGAAGCACGTCGTCAAAAGTTAGTCCGATACGAACATCATCAATTAGCGAGTTGCTTCTTGTTGAAGAACTTGATATTCTTCCAGAATGCTTTGCGTTCGATCTCAACTACAATTACCGAAAGATTCTCGCGAACCTAGTATTTTGAGCTTGCGATACACCCTTTCGGCAACCGATTTTCGAAGAATATTGCGTCATTCTTCTTGTCAGTCAAAGGGTCTTTCGAAGAAAACCAAAAAAGGAAGAAGGGAATGCAAGATCGAAGGATCCTCGTTTCTACCCACCGTTGCGCAGTTTGAGGTTCGATTTCATTTTCGAAATGAGTCTGTACTCCTTAGGCACATCTCCACCCAATTGCAGTCGTTTCGATATTAGCTCGTAGTATGTCTTGTCGATCTCCGCTGAAATGAAATGTCTCTTCATCCTTTTGCACTCTACTATTTCAGAACCACTACCTCCAAAGAGTACAAGAACAACGTCACCAGGGAGAGTGCATGATGCTATGAGCGTTCTCGAAAGGCCTTCGGGGATCTGGCACGAGTGAAAAGTCTTGGTAATCCCGACATTCTTTACCAAGTTGAAGTAAAGCCAGCTGTAGGGCATTCTTCCCTTTTCCCCCTTTGCAATTTGCCCCTGGATCCTCTTGTCCTTTGGGTTAAGATAAGGCATTGCAACATTTTGCTTGTAAAACTTATTGTGCTTACTCTTCACACAGTGAAGTATTGATCTGTGAGCTGTCGTGAACCTATTCCTGCTATGTCCTATATTCGTGTTGTACACCCAGACGTAATCATAGACTCCATAGAAAGCCCCATCAAGATATCTCGTTCGAAGATAGGCATTGTTCTTCGGGTAGTTGATAATGAAAAGATTACCTTGCTCCCGCATCACACGATAACTTTCCTTACACCAGTCGATGCACCATGAGATGTACTCGTCAAAGGATTTTGAGTAACTCCTTTCGTTGTTGTATTTTACGCCCACATTGTAATCCGGATCGGCGTAAACACAGTCAACGGAACTGTCTGGAAGCTTCCTTAGAAGATCAATTACGTCGCAATTGAAGACCTTGTCAATGAACTTTTCGAGGTTGTGGCGCTTTGACATAGCTCCCATGATTTCCACTTGCTTTCTTTCGAGGTTTCTTGCGTTTTCCAGATCACGCGAAAGTATCAAGAAGGGGCTGGAAGGCAGTTCATCTCCTGATTCTTCAGTCTTTTGTTGTAGCTTCAGATGCTTCAGAAGAATTTGTTTCCCCCAAAAAAAGAAGTAGGGCAAACATATGGGTGATATATTTCAATCAGGAAAGGTTCCAGTACACTTAGGATCCCACCTTATGTGACACATTCTGGGCAGGCTCGGGTTTTATCGTTATGCGTCCCAACGAGACGATGTTTTCTCTCATTCGCAATGCTACTTCTTGTGAAATCCTGTCAGCCTCAAAGACTGTGATGTTCCCATCCACCCTTATGTGCATCTCGACGTAAAGAAGTGGTCCGTTTCGCCTTACCCTCAAATCGTCTATCGACTGAATTCCTTTGACGGATGTAGCTATTCTAGTTATTTCTTCAAGCATCTCAGGGTTGGAGTAAGCGTCCGCGAGTATCAGCGATGATTCCTTGATTGCAAAATATCCCGCAACCATGACGAACACGCCAATTATGACGCCGGCTATCGAATCAAACGAGAAGAAACCAAACCAAGTAAGAAAGATTCCTACGAATGCCACGAGTGATGCGGACGCATCCTTCACCGAGTTGTAGGCGTCGGTGCGAAGCGAGACTAGTCCTGATTTCCTTGCAAGAGCATTTTTTGCTTTCGCAAGTACCACCGCAATCGCAATTGAGGCAGCAGCTACGAGACCTCCGATAGGTGATATGGGCTGTTCTCTTCGAACGTGAAAGTACTGAGTTACACCTACGTAACCAATGACAAGGCCGGAAGCAATCATGATGATCGCTGCAAATAGGGAAAAGATTGCATCGAATTTGTAATAACCGTAATGAAATTTGCCGTCGGCCTTTCTTTGAGAGAAGCGTATCCCTAGCCAGACGGTCATCGAGACAACAGCATCAACGAAGGAGTGCACTCCGTCAGCACTGAGAGCCAAGCTTCCTAGTAAAAGACCAAAACCCAGCTCAAAAACTCCAACAAAAACGTTTGCAATGAAGGAGATCTCTGCAATTCTCTGACCGCTTGATATAAGCTTCTGTGTCCGAACTATGAAGCGTTCTCTCGTTGGATCTGGGTGGAACAAGGCCGATTTGCGATTACACTCTTCTTAACTGAAAGTACTTGTTCAAAAATCATTTGCCTCAATACCATGTCATTAGGAGGAAGAAGAAGAGGAAGTACAAGGTAAGAGAAGAGGAGAGGAATGACGGTATTTTTTCCTCGGCAGGATGAAGTAAATGAGTCGATGAGAAACGATACGCTGGCTCAAAAATATTCGGGACCAATGAATGAAGAAAAGATTTTGTCAAGTACCTGAAAGTTTTTGTTCCTTCTTTGCCAATTCCAAGCAAATGCGCTTTGATACATAGAAGACGATTAAAGATGAATGAAAATAGATGTTGTTAGCAGCAAAGGATCAAAGCACACATGAAAATCATACGAACTAAAGCTTTAGACCCCTTCTCTTAGTGAGGGAAAAAAGATCGCAACAGTTCTGTGTTAAAGAAAATCTCCGATTCTTTTAGATTAGGGATTTCAAATCTTCCTTAGAGCAATAGCTAGACAAATAAAAAAGATAGGAGTGGAAAGCTGCACTGCGATATCCTCGTCAATGAACAAGTAGAAATCGCGTAAGAGAAAGAGAGCCAAGAAGCGTTTCGATTCCTCAAGCACAAGGTTCCAGAGTGTAACTCATAACCCTCTAAATTCTATTTGAGGAGCGCTTTTTTTCTTTCATCGGCTCACCAACGTGAAAATGAATAGATCACTCTTCTATGAATAATATCCATCAAAGGACAAAAAGCGTACAAATTCTTCTTTTTCCTTTTCCTCTTCCCTACAATTAAAGGCATGACTGGGGTCGTAAAAAGAAAATCTTTCGTTGGCCACCATTTTTTCTGACATTGAGATTGATATCGTTCCATTATGAGGCGGCGCGCCGGTATCTCAAGTCTTACAGATGTTCCTATCTAAAGTCGCTATAGTGTGTCGATGGGCGTAATACAATTCCCATATTCCTTTTATACGCGGACTGAAATTCGACTCTTGACAGAGCCGCAGTCTAGAGCTCAGCTCTGTACACTACACCCATGTTCGTCGAATTCCAAAATTTTCTAGATGAAGTGATATGGCTTTTCAAATGAATTCAAAGGTTCTTGTTACTGGCCTCGACGGTGCAACTTTTGATTTAATTGGGCCGATGATCGCCGAGGGCAAGCTTCCAAATCTCGAAAAAATGATGATGTCCGGAGTTCACGCCAAACTCTACTCGACAATACTCCCGCTCTCTCCGACAGCCTGGACATCATTCTCAAGCGGTAAGAATGCAGGGAAACACGGGATCTACGATTTCTCAAAGAGAATACAAGGAAAGTATGATTACGTTCCTACATTGTCTCTTGACAACAAGACACGATGCCTCTGGGATATTATAGGTCGTTTAGGAGGCAGATCGATCGTAGTCAATGTCCCGCTGACTTACCCCCCAAGAAAGATTAATGGTTTTATGATATCTGGCTTTCCAACGCCGACTGAGAAAAACGACTACACATATCCTCCGGAGCTTTTGATAGCTCTCAAAGAAAAATTTGGAGACGTCCACATCCACAAGCCCAAAGTACTTTATCGAAAGGGCAGGGAAGAAGAGATCACAGATGAATTAATCGAAATCACAAGACAGCAAACCGAAATAACACGATATTTGATGGAGCAATCAGAGTGGAATTTAGCGATTTCAGTTTACGACGCAACTGACGTGATAGGCCACTACTTCTGGGCCTACCTGGACAAGAATCATCCCAAATACGATGCGAAGCTTTCACAATCTGTTCGACAGATGGTTGAGGAGATACACGTCGAGCTTGATCGTTCGATCGGGCGCCTGAATGAAACAGCAGGAGAAGATGCGCTTAAAATAGTGCTATCCGACCACGGCTTTGGGTCGGTTTACTACGGAGTCTATGTGAACAACTGGCTCTTGGAGCAGGATTACATGCATTTCAAGGATTCCATTCGCACCAAGGCAAAATACTGGGCTTTCAAACACGGATTGAACACTTACAATCTCTTGCAGCTTGCTAAGAAGATAGGAATCGTGAAGAGCATCGAGTCAGCTTACGCAACAAAATCATTTCTCTTGAGCCTTCTCAAAAAGACTTCACTCTCATTTGAAGATGTCGACTGGAACAGGACGAGGGTTTACTCTGCGGGAAATTTTGGTCAGCTCTATATTAACATGAAAGGCAGAGAACCCAATGGAATTGTACCCCCTCAGGATGCAGAGCAGCTCATCAAAGAGCTCAAATCAAAACTTCAGGAGCTGAGAGATCCCGAAACCGGAAGGCGAATGTTCGATCACATATACTCAAGAGATGAAGTCTTTTCTGGCGCCGCGGCTGCGGATGGACCTGATATCGTTTTCTTTGACGAGGAGATGATTTACGCGGCGCATAGAATGTTCGAGCTTGGAAGCAACAAGCTCGTGACCCTCCATCCGGTTTATTCGGGCAACCACAAGATGGACGGTATACTTTTCATGGCAGGCCCTGGCGTGAAGTTTATTCCAGGCCTACCAAGATCACAACCTCGACTCGTCGATCTTGCCCCGACCATATTGCATTACATGGGTAGCAATATCCCTGAGGACATGGACGGGCGAATATTGCAAGAATTCTTCGAGCCTTCCTCGGAGTTTTCCCAAAGGCCTGTAGAGTATATGCTTGGAGAAGATGTTGAGGCCTCGAAAATCAAAGTCAGTTTGCAGAGGATTTCTCTGGCTCGTTCGCTCTAGGCTCCCTGTGTATTTCGGGATCAAAGGACTCAAGATAGCCCAGAATAAGCAATTGCGCCTTCACTTTAATTTTTGAAAAGATGTCTTTCCTTCCTGCCCAGATGCTACTGCTATTCGGCTGGAAGAGGAAGGAAGAAGCTGGGATTTCTGTCGATTTTCGATACAAGCAAAAATTCGCCGGAATAATTATATATAATTAAAACCTGATTGAGTCACTGGCAGTAATCGCGAGAAAAGAAGGAAAGAAGAAAGAAGTGGAAAGGGAAATAGAGGAGAAGCAAAAAGGAGGATAATATTAAACAGTTGGCACCTCAACCGCCGAAGTACAGCACAGTTTCTATACCCTACACTCTTCACGATAGGATAGAAAAGATGATTTCGAAGAAGACTGGGTTCAAGTCAGTTTCGGACTACGTTACCTACGTGCTGAGAGAAGTCGTCGCCATGCACGAGTCAAAGGAGGTGCCTGAACCCTTCAGTGTGAAGGATGTCGAAGAGATCAAATCTAGGTTGAAGGCGCTCGGATATCTCTGACACGTGAATGAATATTAAACGCGTTTCGGGGTAAGAGGAGAGGAAAAAAATAGCAATGTGGGAGAATATGATCAAAGAGTCAATGACTCTTTGATCACGTTGTTGTCGCTGCTGATGCTCGCCGTCCTTCTCCCAATTCTCTCTGTCTCGAACCTTTCCCTAATTCTTCTTCGCCCAATCTTCGCATACCGCCAAATGTAAAGAGAAAAGATCAAAGTGGAGCAAGGAGAGTAGCAAATTGGCGCCTGCACCTCACGGTGGAAGACTGGTTCAGATAGCACAGATCGAAGCGAGCCCAGAGAAGACAAAGGAGCTTTCAGAGAATCTCAAAGTAGTAATCTCAAATGAAACTAGAGTCGCAATATTCAACATCTCAAATGGGATATTGAGCCCTCTCAGCGGGTTCATGTCTTTCAACGACTATGAAAACGTCTTGGATAGCATGAGGCTGTCTGATGATACACCATGGACGATACCACTTCTTCTTCATGTGCCGGAAGACTTCAAAGCAGGGACGGGAGACGAAATAACTCTCGTAAATCAGGCAGATGGATCCCCAGCCGCTGTCGTTTCATTTGAGGAGTCGTTCTCAATCTCGAAAAGAGAGTACGCGAAGAAGGTGTTTGGAACAGAGGATGAAGCCCATCCCGGGGTCGCCAAGATTTACTCGATGTCGAGCAAGGTTGTGTCGGGGAGAATAAGGGCAGTTTCTAAATTTCCGCTCAACTCAGTCTTTGAGCGATTTACTTTAACCCCGAAAGAAACTAGGATACTATTTCAGGAGAAGGGTTGGAAGGATATCATAGCATTTCAGACTAGGAACGCTCCTCACATCGGCCACGAGTACGTGCAGAAAACTGCACTCGCATTCGCTGACGGTATATTCATCAACCCAGTCCTCGGGAAGAAAAAACAAGGCGATTTCAAGGACGAAGCAATCCTCTCGGCATATCAGGCACTTATCAGCAACTACTATCCAAAGAACTCTGTTGTTTTGAGCGTGCTTCACTACGAAATGCAGTACGCGGGGCCGAGAGAGGCGATAATGCACGCCATAATGAGGAAGAACTTTGGGTGCACTCATATTGCAATCGGAAGGGATCACGCGGGAGTCGGAAACTATTACGGCCCATACGCGGCTCACGAAATTTTCAAGGAGTTTCCCGACCTAGGAATAACTGCTCTCTTTTTCCGCGAGTTCTTCTATTGCAACAAGTGCATGGGGATTGCAAACGAGAAGATATGCCCTCATCCTGAGTCGGAGCGACTCACCTTCAGTGGGACGAAGCTCAGGAAGATGTTTCTCTCCGGCGAGAGACCGCCGAAGGAATTCATGCGCCCTGAGGTTTCGGAGGTAATTCTCAAGATGAAGGACGCATTCGTGGAATAGGAAATCAGAATAGATGAAAGATAAGAAAGAGAGTAAAAGGAAGCCCCCAATCGCCAAAATTGGTTATTTCCAATAACAAAGAGTAGGAGAAGTCAACAAGATGAGTGAGAGTAAGAAGAAGATCGCGGTCATAGGCCTTGATTCTGTGCCGCCCGAGATGATGTTTCAGAAACTTCTTGACAAACTCCCCAACATAAAGAGGATGTATGAAAGAGGTATCCACGGCTCACTTGAGACTTGCCACCCTCCAATCACTGTGCCCGCATGGATGGTGATGATGACTGGGAAGAATCCTGGAAAGCTTGGGATCTATGGCTTCAGGCATAGGAGAGGTTTCTCGTACAACGATGGCTACATAGTGAATTCCACTTCTGTGAAGGAAAAGACCGTTTGGGAAATACTTTCAGAACATGGAAAGAGTTCGATAGTTTTGGGTGTTCCTCCGGGATACCCCCCGAAGCAAGTGAAGAACTGCAACATTGTTTCCTGCTTTATCACGCCGGGGATTGAAAAGACCTTCACCTATCCTCAGGAGCTTAAGGATGAGGTGCTCAATGTCTCAGGCGGGAACTACATCTTCGATGTCACTTTCAGAACGGAGAACAGGGAGAAGATCAAGGAGGAGCTCTTTGAGATGACAAGTAAGAGGTTTGACGTGGCAGAGTATCTAGCTCAGACAAAGCCCTGGGATTTCTTCATCATGCACGAGATCGGCTTTGATAGGCTGCATCACGCTTTCTGGAAGTTCTTTGATCCCTCGCACCCGAAGTACGTGAAAGGCACTCCTTACGAGAAACTAGACGAAGAATACTACAGATTCGTAGACGAAAGAATTGGAAGATTACTCGAAATCTTCGGGGAAGAGTGTATCACATTCGTTCTCTCGGATCACGGATCGAAAGGCATGAGCGGTGCCTTCTGCGTAAACCAGTGGCTCGAGGCGGAGGGATATCTTCGCTTCAAGAAGAAACCTCAGACTGTGCTGGATTTCGACAAGGCTGAGGTTGATTGGGAGAGAACGAGCGCATGGGGCTGGGGAGGATACTATGCTAGGATTTTCTTCAATGTTCGAGGGAGGGAGAAGAATGGGGTGATAGACCCTGAGAGGCTTGAAGATGAGAAGAAGAGCCTCTCTCAGAAGATATCTTCGATCAAAGACAACTCGGGGAGGAAGATGAAGAATCTCGTATTAGAGCCGGAAAGAATCTACGGGGTTGCAAGTGGCGACAAGCCTGACCTCATGGTTTACTTCGACGACTTGAACTGGAGGTCTGCTGGAACGGTTGGACATGACTCGCTGTATCTGTTTGAAAATGACACAGGACCTGATGACTCTGTGCATTCAATGAATGGGATATTCCTACTTTACGACCCTAAGAAGAGAGATCTTTCGCTTGACGGAAACGGAGCAAGAGAGCTTGAGGGAGCGAGAATAGAGGACATCGCGCCAACCCTCCTTGAGCTCTTTGGTCTAGATGGAGTGAAAGACAAGAGGGAGTTATTCGTAGGGATGGATGGAAAAAGTCTATCATCTGTTGTTAGGGCACTAGACTAAGCAAGTTGAGAAGTAAGGTAGGAAGGAAATAAAGAAGAAAGGAAGAGGGAACATGCAAAGCGCAAAGACAGCCGCAAAATTGCCCCAAAGGCCTCGGGGTTTCACGATCTGGATGACAGGCCTCCCAGGCTCTGGCAAGTCCACACTGGCTGGGATGCTCAAGGAAAAGTTTGAAGATGAGTATGGCAGGTTCGTCGAGGTGCTAGACGGGGATGAGGTAAGAAAAGGGCTATCGAGGGATCTCGGCCTCTCAAGAGAAGACAGAGAAGAGCACGCAAGGCGTGTTTCGTATCTCGCGAAGGTTCTCTCAAGAAACGGAGTGATATCAATCGTAGCACTCATATCGCCCTATAGGATCTCTAGGGCGAGTGCAAGAGAGGTCATCGGTCGGGAAAACTTTGTCGAAGTTTACGTGAAGGCATCACTTGAAACTTGCATGAAGAGGGATCCAAAGGGGCTCTATGCAAAGGCAAGACGCGGTGAGATAAACAACATGACTGGACTTCAGGATCCTTACGAAGAACCCACCTCTCCTGATATCACTGTCGACACTGAAAGAAACTCCCAGGAAGAATGCGTTGACGAGATAATCAAAAGACTCATAGAGATGGGATTTCTCGATGAGCCGCTTGTTTAGAGATACACTTCTCTCCGCCCTCTTCTCCTTCTTAGCTTAGAGGAAGAAGGGGAAAAAGAGGAGGAGGGGCGCGAAGTAGGTAGGGGGTTCTACGCGCTACACTCTCCTTTAGATTTTGGCCAATCTACTTTTCAACTTCGAATTCTCGTTCTGGGTTCCTCCTTTGTACTTTAGGAAATTTTCGGCGATCGTAGAAACTAGCTGTTTACGAAGTTCACCCGTTATATACTGCCTCTTGAAAGATTCAGAGAAAAGAGAGAAAGAGACACAACAAAGAAAGTAAAAGGCAAAGGAAGGAAGCGAAAGTACCCATGGATTCAGAATACAACGAGAAAAGAGGACTTAAAATCAGAATCAGAAGGAAAAAGCAGAAGCGAATTTACAACGGCTTTGATCCAGAGTTTTACTTTCCAACGAGGTAGTACTCCACACACGCCTCCATAGCTTTTACTTGATGCACCTATAGCGAGATCGGAAATTTTTCATTTCCCTTTCACTGGTTTCACAGAAGGAAAAGAAGAAGAAGAAAGAAGGGCCAGGAGGAATTATGATCGTTTCGCTGGTCCTATCTGCATGAGACGGGTTATTTCTGATTCAGACTGTCGCATAAGCAGTTTTATGTCGATGCAGGTAACAAGAGCTTTAGCTACTTCAATCATTTAAGGAACGAAAGGAAATATTTTCTTCTCTTTTTTGATGTTGAAAGGGGAGAGGGAGAGGAGGTGCCCATGCTCACCTCCGCCTGCTCTGCCCCTCCCCATGGCTCTTTGTCTGTCTTCCTTCTCCTGTTCTTCTTTTCCTTTTCTCCTTCGCTGTCTCCAAGCTAGTGTTGAATTTGCTCCAGACTGGAAAGCGTAATTTTCTTCTCTTTTTGTCCTTCTTTCTTTCTTACTCACTCACTCACTCAGCCTTCACTAATGTAGAAGCGCTCACTCCACTTGCTGTTATCCTGACCACATAGTTTTCGCCGGGTATGATGTGTTGCACTTGGAAATTTCCAGATGAAGCAAGTGCGGCTATGAAGCCGAGGGTAATCTCGCCAGTGTAGTTGAAAGTGACCGAAGCGCTGGGTGGGAGAAGATATCCTCCGCTTGCAATAGTGCTGTAAGCCTCAGTGAGGTTTATCGTGGCAAGGGGGACGAGGCTAGAGTTAGGCTCCACCACAAAGTACTCGGACATTGCAGGAAGCGGGAGATTTGGTGACTCTGAGACAAGGGGACTCCCAGAGCCGGAAGAGTAGGGGAAGATTGAAGCAAAGCGGAACACAAGCGAAGAGTTCCCAGTGTTTCTCACTGTTATAGAGAGGAGTTCCGGAGTGAGAATCACAGATGTAATTTGAAACTTTGAATTCGAAAGCAAGCTTCGAAGATATGGATTAGACTCGACGTCATCCTTCTCACCGACTGAGGTGTGCACGTTTGAAGCGGCTTGAGAGGAGAGGACGTATGCCTTCGCCGAGGGAACGAGTTCAAATCTTGGATTGTCTGGATTCCCAAGAAGCACGAGTGTCGGGGTGATGTCGACTACTGAGACCGAAGTCTCTCCGCCGAGAACCTCGATTGCACCCCCTTCGATTGGGACAATCAAGACGTTCCTTCCACTTGGGAGATCCACACTGTAGTTGACTCCCTCGAAGGTAGCCTCTGCAGACACTATGTGAAGCCGTATGGCGTTGAAACTCGTCGCAGCTATCTTCGTGGAGGCAATCGTCTCCGTGGTATTGACAAGACTCATGAGATTGATCGTCCCAGATGAGCCAAGATTGACCCAGCCAGAGTCGTTGCCTGCGCTGCTCAGGTGAACCTGAAGTTCATCGTATGAAACGAAAAGCGCGCTTGTGCCCTGTGGGACGACCGGCGGATCGGTGAGAAGCACGGCGAGAATGCCTTCCTGCCCATTCGGGACACTTGAGGCGGGGCCACCGGAGTTCAGGAAGAAAATTCCTGAGAGCAAAACTATCAAAACCAGGGCTATCGCTAGCACCCCCGCAATCGAGGCCGAGAGAACTATGCTCATCCTAGAGCTCATCTGTTGGATGAGGCACCCCCTGCTCTTGATCAATACGTGGGGAGAATATTAGAAACTTGAGTTTTGAACGTGGATCAGAAAGAGCGTTCTAGAATTTGAACGAAAATAAAAGAATGGAAAGTTGATAACCTCTTAGTGCTCTCATGAAGGATTCTTGTCCTCGCGGTGCTCTCACTCACTCGCTTGGGCCTCTCTCTTTTTTCTTCCCCCCCATCTTGAGCAGAAGCTATAAAGTTGATTCCATGGCCACGGGAAAAAGAGGAGAAGACTACGACATCTAGCTCTTCCTCTTCTTTTTTTGGGTTAATGGATGATTTGAAAGAAAGAAAAAAATGAGAAAGGAAAAAGAATATGAATCTAGAAACAGCTAGGTTTTTCTTCCTGTAAAATTCTGAACTTTAGGTCTCGTCTTTCTTTCTTTCATCGTCGCTCGCCAAAGTATTTACGCAAGCACGAATCCTCGGAAAACACAAAGGAGAAGGGAGAGTCTAATTCCAAATTTGTCAAGCACTAACTCCGGGCGGCGGGACTCCTCTGGTGCTGGCGGCTATGAGGGAACAGGAGGAGCTCCAATAAAGCGCGAAATAGCCGACTCTCAGCTCAAGGGTAACACCCTTCGGGTCTACGTTTACGTCGTCACCCACAGAAAATGTGGAGTGAGGGAGGTTCAGAGGGCTCTACACTTCTCTAGCTCATCTCTCGCCCAGTACCACTTGGGGAAGCTCGTGGATCTAGGACTTGTCAAGGAGAACTCTGGGGAGTACCTTCTTGCGGAGGAGGTGAAGACTGACGTCCTAAAGGATTTCCTGAGAGTTGGAACTTTCATCGTACCGCGTTTCATTTTCTACGCTGTTTTCTTCACAATAGTCACGGCGTTTTTGGGGCTTGAGCTTGCGTTCTACTCTCCTTCTTCTTCTTCTTCTTCGGATCTGGGAGGAGCTGAGGTGCTCTTCCTGGGGCTATTGGGGTTTGCCTGCGCCGTCTTTTGGTACGAAGCGTTGAGAGCGTGGCTCAAGGGGCCCATTTAGATGCAAGTGGAGTGGAAAGTAGGATTGCTTGCCCCCAATGAAAGATTCTGAGATGGATGATGTCTTTTTCCTATCTCCCCTCTCCCCCGCTTTTCATGGGACTCTTCGCGTCTTTTGGAAAAGCTTGCAAGCAACCTAAGCTGGAGAAAGTAGAATGAGAAACAACCTCTCACAATTTGGGCATCGCAATTCTCGCCCATACTCTGGAAGGCCGTGGGGTATGTCGGCGTAGAGTCCGTGAGATTTACATCTAGATACGTAGATGTCTTCAGATGATGAGTTTTGAAAAACCTCCTTCCTCCGACTTCTCAAGGTGCCAATCTTTGCGTATCCAAACAACCTGAGAGATAGCTTCTGAGCGAGGCTGAGATGTGGGGTGGACTCGGAAGAGGGAAAGTCATTGATCTCTTGAGATGGCGAGAATGTCGTAGTAGTGGAGGAGGAGGAGGAAGAAGAACGATAGTCCTTTTGATTCTTCGAGCCTTTGAGATTTGATCTCGCTGTGTCTTCTTCTACTTCTTCTTCTCGGTGTTGTTCCTGTTTCTCTTTCAAGGGGAAAATAACTACTTCTGCGATTATGACTTCACCCTCTCTTCGGGTTTTGGAGAATAATCATCCTTGTGAATTTGAAATCAGTACCACAATTACAAAGCTCGAAACTTATTTTCTCACACGTGGCGTTTTTCTTGTAGTCTTCTTCCTCCCTACCACTCTCTCTCTTTTCTTTTGTTTTTGGCGAAAAGATTTCGCTAGATTTTTATCGGGACTATTTTGGATAGGGAATGGTAAGCATCAGGAGTTTTCGTTCTTTCTTTGACACACATATCATCATCCGATTCAACTCGCAAGAAGCGAGGAAGGAAGGCGTTGTTGTTCTTTGCGTGTTTTGCCTTGATAGTCTTCCTGCTTGTTTTCCCAAGTTTCTTTGTGGGGACGGGCATCTTTTACTTCTTCTCCTCCTCTCCCCCTCATAGTAGATCTTTTCAAAATTTTGGGGAAGCTCAGGCTAGCACCCCTCAGAGCGGGATTCTCAGGATGACTCTAGTCGGAGAGCCCTCTTCGCTCAATCAGCTCAACGCTCCGCCAAGCTGTGTGAGCTGCTGGAGGATAATCGATCTCGAGTACGGTTTCGGGCTACCTGTTTTGCAGGATGGGACCAACAACTCTGAAGCAGGGATCTTCAATCGTATTTCGACGAATGCAAATGCGACAGTCTGGTATCTTTACATAAGGCCTGGGGCCGAGTGGAGCGACGGAACTCCAATAACTTCAAGCGACATCAACTTCACCTTCGGGCTTGGAAGCGGATACATAATGAACACTCCGAGGGATTTCATTGGTCTTCGCTATGAGATTAAGAGCATTGAGATATTGAATTCTTCAGAGATTCAGTTCAATCTGAACAAGACTGATTCTAGGTTTGGGCTGATCATGTCGTCGCAGTACTATTTCACGCCGGTTCCGGAGCATGTGTGGTCGGGAAGGGATTTCGCGGTTGATACAAACTTTGCACAGGATGTGACAAGCGGCCCCTTTTATCACTTGAACTACACTGCGGGAAGTGATAACATCACCCTGGTCGCAAACCCACACTACTGGGATGGCCCAAATCTCTCGGAGATTTACATAAACTTCGTCTCAAAGGAATCCGAGGCGGAGTACCTGCTTCAGCAGGGAAAGACTGACCTCGCACAGGTGAGCTGGTCTTCAGTTTCTAGCTTTTTGGGAAGCCCCTCGTCCTACGGGGTAGTCGTGGAGCCGGATCGCGCCCTCACATACATGGAGTACAACGTTTCGCAGTACCCGTTCAACGAGACTTTCTTCCGCGAGGGGCTTGCTTACGCCATAAACACGAGCGAGATTGCTCAAGAGGTTTACTCTGGATATGCGACTCCTGGCTTTGAGGCCGAGGGCTTGATACCGCCCTCAGCCACTCTGTGGCACAACACAAGCGCTTTGGAGTATCCCTACAGCGAAGCTAGCGCAATGAACAGTTTCAAGAGCGTCCCAGGACTTGTCTCGAACAGCTCTGGGCTGTTTTACTCCTCGAACGGCGCGAGGGTGAGTTTCAAGATATACACAGACACAAACTACACAACAGACAACGAGACTGCGCAGATGGTCGCGTCTTTTCTCAGATCTGCGGGAATGCAGATCTCAGTCGTGAGCGCGCCGCTATCTGTGATCGCTCACAACTACACGGGAAATCTCCAAGACATCAGGAGACAGATTGTGATTGCGACGACTTTCACGCCACTTTTCGGGATCGGATACCTCGATGTCGAGCCTGCTTATGATCTTTACTATCCTTGGTTCTGGCCTCAACCTAACTGGATGCTTCCTCTCTCTGCTGAGGCAAGGTATCTTCTCCTTTTGGCAAAGGTAAACTCCAACACGAGCAGCTTAGAGGTGCAACAGGATGTTAGGGCAATAGACGGATTGAACAGCGAGTTCCTGCCTCTTATACCGCTTGCGTATCCTGATAGCGTATGGGTCTACTACAGGGGGACTTCTCTTTCGGGCTTCCCCTCGATGCCATCGACGAACGGACACGAGATAGACATGGGAGATTACAGCCTGGATCCCTACACTATCAGTCAGATAAGCTGTCAATCAAGCGCTTGCGTGTCTCCCCCGCTTTACTCAAACTCCACTACCAGCACAACCACGACGACATCGGGCACTACTTCACAGTCAACGTCGGCAAGTAGCGTCAGCAGCTCGACGGGATTTCCCAAGACACCTCCGGGTTTTCAGATCGCATACATACTTGCAATCATAGTCGTGATCGGGGTATTGATAGGGGCAACTCTCACTCTTAGAAGAAGAAGGCCGAGAGAAATACCTCCTCCACCCTCTAGTTGAATGGAATGAAACGAAAGGCCGATCACTGAATCAGGACACAATGAAAGGGAAAGCGTTAGGCCAGACAAATTGAGATGAAAGAAATTTGACCTTCCTGCGCTCTCGGAACTCGATACACCATGACATTACAGGTTTTAAGGAATTCTCAATACTAGCGTGCTGGATAAATTGAAAGCAACCTTTAGATACTACTATAAGCCGAATCTGTACCACTGATCTATATGGCCTCTCGGTTAGTTTCGGTGACGTTCGTTGGGGTAATCGCCTTTCTGCTGGGAGTGGGTTTCGTGCCTGTTGTTGGTGCTTACAGCGCCAGGCCGTTTCACGAATACGGGCTTGTAAATCCTGATGGATGCACAGTAACTTGGAATGTCCCAACAGGGACTTTCCCGCCAGGAACTCTAATCAACGCATCTGTTTCTACTACGTGCAGTGGTACTGGTTCTTGGATCGTGAGTTCACAGCCTTCAGGTAATCAGGTCGCAAGCGGTTCTTTCAGCTGTTCATCTGGAGGATGTTCGAACACCCCGCTGTTTTCGATGACTTTCTCTCCGGGAAATTACCTGCTAACTGCTCAGTTCAACGGTCAGGACTACAGCTTCTCCTTTGTCGTCAGCCAATTCAGGGTGACACCTGAGTTTCCAATAGGCGCGGCATTAGCAGTGTTAGCTCCAATTGCAGCCCTCGCTGGTTACGTAAGGCTACGAAAACCAATCAGGTAGCGTTTCCTTCATCAGTGCAGATCGGCCAGGAGAAGTGCGCCCATTTTTTGGGCGCTTATTTTTTCTCTTTTACTCTGGACGAATTCATTCGTGTTTGTCGTTCGCGAAATCGGATAACGTTTCAAGGAGAAAAGTTCCAACTGACTATTCAAAATCAATGACTTTTATGAGGCATAATTACAAGCGATTTAACTAAATGATTAGAGAACTCGTTCCCAGAGAAATAAAGGTTGGAACGAGCTACTAAGACAGTTTTCGAAAACCGTAAAGAAATCGGGTTCATCTTTTGTTGATGAGTGCATGTTCAAATGATTTGTATAGAAGTTGAACTGTTCTGAAATCTTTTGAGAAAGGTATGTGAAATCAAAGAAACAACTCGGATCTACTTTCAGTCTGAAACAGCTCCTTGTTTTAAGATCTGGCACGTCTTCATCTGTCTCGTCATTTTGATTTTCTTTTGTCTTGCCCTATGGATGCTCAGTCGCTATGAAAGGTTTGCTTTCAAAGTTGAACAAGTTGTGAAGAGGACTTGATTTCAACCCATTGCGGTTTTCGGGACAGCAAGGCTTAGGTAAAGGGATCCATCATTTCTCGCAAAAATTTCGACGACGTCACCAAAGGGCGTTCTACAAGGGAAGCGTACAAGCGGGGAACTCATTCCAATTTTCAAAGTGATTAATCCCTCTCCATCGTCGCTATGCAAAGAGAGAACTTCCGGCGGCTGTTCCACGAATGTGTTCAACCATCTCTGAACAGATAACTTTGAGACATCTGACTCATGAGGTGAAATCTCGGCCAACGATTGAAGAGATTTCTTTGAACTTGACCTCTTAATATATTTCGCGTCAGACAAGAACTATTATCCTTTGGTAATGCGGACGAGAATGGTTAAGGTTATTGTGGAGCAGCAATATGGAACGGTGCTATGTTTTTGACATTCCAAAAGCCGGAGTTTCGTTCCAGGAATGAATCGTCTGTACGTAACACTGATCCATTAAGATTTGTGACCTAGAAGATATATATCAGGAATATGGATCTAAAATCGACTTCGAGCTTTCAAGTACGTAGATTAATCGAGGAATGTCTCTGAAAACGATGGATTTGTGGGTAGGAACAAGAAAAAGAAAGAGGAAGGCGAAGGAGGAGAGTGTAAAATAGTGAGTGGTTCAAATCGAGAAATAACAGACCATCAAACAGAGCTCCCTCCAACAAAGCTTGTCTCAATTTCTCGGAGGATAAGTCAGGCCAGACCAGTCTTTTTACCGGAGATGGAGAAGGCCGTAATAGATGCTCTTAGAAATGACCGATTTCTTGATGGCGAGAACGTCTCAAAGTTTGAAGAAGAATTCGCTGCGATGGTTGGAACTGATTATGCAATATCGACAAACTCTGGAACGAGCGCAATAGCATTCGTTCTCATCGCAATTGGTGCCAACAGAAGAAAGTGCATTACAACTCCTTGGTCTTTCATAGCGACCGCCAATGCGGTGATTCATGCTGGAGGAGAGCCAGTATTCGCTGATATATCGCTTGAAGATTTTTGTCAAAGCCCCAAAGATACTGAGATTCAACTTAAGAAATGTAGCGAAGGGAAAAAAGGGGTATTTGCGATTCTACCCGTTCATATCTACGGACAGCCGTTTGACTTTGACAGGTTTGATGAGCTCAGCCGAAAATTCGACGTCCCGATAGTAGAAGATGCTGCTCAAGCTCATGGAGCGAGATATAAAGGAAGAAGGGTAGGAAGCTTGGGTGTTGCCGCTGCTTTTTCTTTTTACCCGAGCAAGAATATGAGCGTCCTTGGGGATGGAGGCATGGTGACAACCAATGAAGAGAAAATCGCGAGGTACGTTTCAAAGCTTAGAAATTCTGGCCGGATCTCTCGTTATGAACATGATATTTTAGGATATACTGCCAGATTGAACACAGTCAACGCAGCCATAGGAAGAGTTCAACTGAGATATTTGGAAGAATGGAATGCAAAGAGAAGACAGATCGCCGAAAGGTATTCGATAGGACTTAAAACAATTGAACAGATACTCCTTCCGCCTCGTCCGACAAAGGAAATCGAGCCAGTTTACCATCAATTTGTGATAAGGATTAGAAACCTCAGAAATGGAAGGGAAAGGCTGAAACAGTTTCTCGAAAAGAACGAAATTGAGGTTGGAGTTCACTATCCAATCCCGATACATCTCCAACCACTCTACGTGAAGATGTATGGATACAAGAGAGGAGACTTTCGAAATAGTGAAATACTCTCTCAAGAGTGTCTGAGCCTCCCAATGCATCCTTTCCTCTCAAACGAAGAGGTAGACTATGTGATTGAAAAGATAAGGGAGTTCTTCGAAAGGAGAAACTAATAAGAATTCAATAGAGAGAGAAGAACAAAAGAAAAAGGAAAGAAAGGGCCATAGGGTAGTGAAAAGTTGGATCAAAGGCAAATAATACGGATTGGATTGGTCGGCGCTGGCTACTGGGGATCCAAGCTTGCAAAAGAGTATCTCTCCATAGAGGAGACTCTAGGAATTGCCTCACTCGACTACGTTTGCGATGCTGCTCAAAGCATCCTTCAGGGACTTTCAAGAGATCTCAACCGCCCTAAATTAAAATTCACCACAAATTACAAACAGGTCCTTGAAGACAAGGACCTAGACGCCGTACATATCGCAGTTCCAAATGAGTTCCATTATGAGCTTGCTAGAGTCGCACTCGAATCAGGAAAGAACGTTCTAATCGAAAAGCCAATGGCAACAACCTCGAGGGAGGCATTCAAGCTAGCTCGTCTTGCTGAGGAAACAGGGTGTCTGCTTCAGGTCGGGCACATTTTCAGATTTAACAATGCGCTGCGTCTTGTAAAGGATATCCTTAAGCAAGGAAGAATGGGAAGAGTGTACTATTCAAGTCTCAACTGGGCTGCTTACATGGAACCACCAAAAAACAGAGACATTGTTTTCGATCTGGCTCCTCATCCGGTAGACGTTCTGAACTATTTATTAGATGAATGGCCGATTGGAGTGGATGCTATCGGAGAGTCTTTCGTTAGAGGAAGGTCTGGGGAAGAAGAAATAGCATTCATCAATCTAGAATTCCCAGATTCGGTGCTCGCAAACATCTACATTAGCTGGATTCAGCAAGGCGCAAAGGAGCGTAGAGTAAAGGTAGTTTGTGAGAAGGGGATGATAGATTGTGATGCGTTGAACCAGACCGTCGTAGTTTACGAAAACGAAAGTGAAGACAAACGTCGGAATGGCTCAGCCAACGTCGTAGGTGGAAACTCTTTGGAAGTAGTGCCGAACAACACGATAAGATCGATGCAGCTTCATTTCATTGAAAGAATTAGAGGCAGGGGCCCGCAGTTCAACAGTGCTCTCATAGGAGCGCAGACTGTCCAAGTATTGGAGTCAATCTCGCAGACGATGAGGGCACGCAGAAATTTTCAGCTTCTGCGTCTTTCTCCTAGCGCGAGTCCTCTTTTGATCTCGGAGTCAGCAATGAAAGCAGGCATGTCGAATATCGATAATCAATAGAGGTATGATGAAAATACTGGAATAAGCATGGAGTTGATAAGATCGGCAAAGTTGATAGAAATAGGACGATGAAACTCACTAGATTGTTGCCATTGACTGGGGGGATTCATGACCAACTTTCGGTTGACAAGAACAGATTCCATAATTTGAGGCAGTAGGGGAGAAAAGATTGGTAAACAGTAGACTCGTTGGAGTAGTGATCTTGGCAGCAGTTGTCCCGCTGATGGGGGTCTATGCCTTTGGCGTACTTTTTATGAGCAGGGCCTTCCTTGAAGGAACTGCTCTTATTGCTGTACTTAGTTTCTTAGGACTCTTGGCTTGGATCGGATATACAATGGCAACGGAACCGGAAGCTCCTGAGCCAAAGGCACATCAGGAGCTTGATGATCTGGCCCCTGAGAAGGTCGAACCGATTGAAGGATATGAAACAAGAAAGCAAGAGAAAGAGAGAGGATCGAAAGCTGTCTTGGGAACAAGCAGATACTCTGTCATTGTGGAATCAGAGATAGGATCAGGGACGGTTGTAAGAGATCATGTCAATCTTTTCAGATGTAAGATAGGGAAGAACTGCAAGATCGAGTCCTTTGTCTACATAGAAGAAGGCGTTGTTATAGGCGACTCGTGCAAGATCAAGCCAAATACGTTCATTCCGACTGGTGTAAGAATTGAAAATGGTGTGTTCATTGGACCAAATGTCACGTTCACGAATGACAAATATCCGAAAGTGGACGGGAATTGGAAGGTTAGAGAGACTGTTGTATGCAGTGAGGCCTCGATTGGAGCTCACTCTGTAATTTTGCCGGGGATAAGGATAGGGAGAGGAGCCTTAGTCGGGGCCGGGTCAGTTGTCACAAGAGATGTACCAGACGGAGCAGTGGTAGCTGGAAACCCCGCGCGTGTAATAAGTAGAAAGAGTATTGCGTTTAGTGGCAGAGGCGGAAATGGAAGTAATCAACAATGCTGACAGTACAGAACACTACACTAGTAAGATTGGGATTTGAAAAAAATGAGAGAGTTGGTGTGGTTATTCCAATCTATGGTGAGAGTGAAGCAATTTGCTGGGTGCTTAGCAGATTTTCCTCGTCGTTGGGAATCGAGGAGTTGTGTCTTGTGATAGATGTTCCACTCAAGAAGAATATGAGAAGAATAAGAGATGAAGCTAGACAGTGTGGAGTCCCAGTTCATATAATCAAAAATGAAAGAAGGATGGGTGTTGGTTATTGCATCCGCCAGGGATTGGAGCATTTGATTGATTCTGGATTCGACGTAGCAGTTGTAATGGCTGGGAACGGCAAGGACGATCCAGAACAAATCCCTCGAGTTCTAGAACCAGTTCTCGAAGGCGAAGCAGACTATGTTCAGGGTTCCAGATATCTTCCTGGAGGGTCCTACCATAGAATGCCTCTCGTGAGAAAGATATTCAATAGAGTGTATCCTTTCTTTTGGTCAATTCTCACAGACAGCAAATGCACAGATGTGACTAATGGATTTAGGTGTTACAAGCTGAGCATACTCAAAGATCGAAGGATAGATCTAAATCAGGATTGGCTCAATGGCTACAGCCTTGAGTACTACTTGCACTACAAAGTGCTTGCTTTAAGGTACAGAATGAAGGAGGTTCCAGTCTCGAAGATATATCCATTCGGACATAAAGGAGGATATTCAAGAATTCAGCCTTTGCGAGACTGGTGGCCGATTATTTCTCCATTGGTGCTCTTATTTCTGGGAGCTAGGAAGTGAATGATCCTAGGTGAAAATTCGGATCGGACTTCGTGATATTACTGAGCGCGAAGCTTCTGCGATTCGATTTCTTTTGCACGAATATGAGACAGAGATTTCTCCCGCAAACGAAAACTGTGATGTAGAGATTGGAAAGTCGCTTTCGAAGAATACTAATTCTCTTCAGGTAGTCATAAAGTCTGAAACTGCCTCAGGTTCGAAGCATGTCTATGAACCTAAACTAATCGAGGATCATGTTGTCGAACTTCCTTCACATAACATCGAGTTCTGTAACAAGAAACTCGAGGAGGTTCTTGAGCCAACCGTTTCCTTTACGTATAATTTTTTTACACGGTTGCCAATTCAATATAATATTATTCCTCCTACTCTTCGAAGTAGGTTATTGCGCATAAACAAAGGCGACTATGATTTTCAACACCATAACTTGATGGAACTTTTGCGAAATAACTTGTTAATGGCTTTCAAATTGCTGGGTGTATCGCTCAAGAGAATGAATCCTCCCAAGCTTATCGTCACTCATGATATCGACACTTGGAAAGGATTACAAAACGCGAATCGGCTCCAATCCATAGAGAATGATTTGGGAATTCAATCGACTTGGTTCGTTGCCTCAGAAGAATACCACATACCAAAAGTAATCGCGAAAGACTTGAGTGGAAATTCAAATATCGGATCTCATGACACTCGTCATGACGGGAAATTGATTCACATACGGGAAAGATCCAAAATTGTCGAACGATTACGAAGAAGCAGATTAGAACTCGAGAATCGCTTTGATGTTCCTATAAAGCGCTTTAGATCGCCATTGCTTCAATTTTCCGCAAATATACTCTCCGCTCTGAAAGAAGCAGGGTACGATTCGGACTACTCACTTCCGTCATGGGAACCTGTCCATCCTTCGACTATGAAAGGATTCGGGCTAGAATCCTTTCAGACATTTGAAATTAGTAAGGTAGTTGAGATTCCGTTGACTCTTTATCAAGACCACCAGCTATTGAATATCATTGGTCTTACTCCTGTTCAGGCTACAAGACACTGGCTGGAGCAAGCGAAATTCATTCGAGCCTACGATGGTGACATAGTGCTACTCGTTCATCCAGATTACGAATTTTCCAAAGACCTCACGGCTTACAAAAGACTCTTGTTAGCCCTCTCAGAGCTTGTGGACGATGAAATAAGTTACATCAGCTCCTTCTAATGATGTAACATGGGAGAAAGGAAGTGAAGTTTTGTTCGCTAGAAATGATGTGGGAGTTGTTCCCCAATTGTCCCGCCTTTTTTCTTCTGAAATAGCAATCGATTTTTCATTGAAGAAAAGAACACTAGTGATTGTACCAGCAAGAGACTCAAGGTTTGTTAGACAAAAGGTGACAGAACTGTCACAATATGGGCTCGATTATATCGTGATCTGTGGAGACTATCTTGAAATGCCAAACGTGTTTTTTAGAGAAGCTAGAGGTAAGTGGGACGCGATCAATTTTTCTTGGGGTCTCATAGACCACTCGAAGGAAATAATTGTTTTCAACGATGTTGATACAAGCATCCGCGGCCTGAACCACGCTTTGCAGCGTTTACAACATGAAGAAGTTTCAATGGTTTTTGGAACGGAAACTGTCACCAAAGGACCACAGCGTTCATGGTTTGCGCTGATGAACAGGCTAAGATCGATAATCCCTGTCGCTTCAAGTGGGGAGCTCATGGTTATAAGAAAGTCGGCCCTGGAGTCTGTTTTACCCATTCCACCCTGTCTTGCTGAGGATACTTATGTTCTCTTCAAACTTCTCGAAAAAGGGAAAAGGATTGCTTTTGAACCGCGTTGCTCTTGTTCGACTGTTAGAACCGTAACTCATGAAGAAGAAGCACAGTATAAGAGACGAACTGTATTGGGGATCTATCAAGCATTAACTTATTCGAAACCACCACCTTTAGTCAGATTTCTTTACGCATTATTACCCTTCATTTCTATTCTTCTACTTGTAAATGGGAGAGATGGTTTTTCATGGGTAAAGGGGATAATTCATGGGTTCGCCGCAATTCTGATTAATGACGAATCGTCGAAATGGTGAAGATTTGTGAAAGGAAGTTCGCACGAACCTAAAATTGTTCTCATAGGTATTGATTCCGCTGATTACCATGTGCTTCAAACCTTGCTCAAAGGCGAGAAACTACCGAATATATCAACATTTAGAAAAGAAGGAATTCACAGATTACCCTCCACCATTCCTCCTCACACAGCTGCATCATGGACATCGATGTTCACTGGTACCAATCCAGGAAAGCATGGTGTATATTACTTCAGAGATGTGCACTCTAATCGGATACTTTCGTCAAAGGACGTGAACGCTCCTTACTTATGGGACTTGCTTAGTCAAGCAGGCAAAAGAAGCATTGTAATGAATGTCCCTCTCACATACCCAATTCGACCGATCAAGGGTGTTATGATATCAGGTATTCATGCAAGTAAGGCTGATTCGATGTCTGTATACCCAGAAGAAATAGTGCCCGAGATCCGACTTAATTATAAGTTTGATCTAGAAGGAATTGATTTACCCTATTCGTTCGCTCGCGAACCGGACTCAGCATTTGATCAACTCATTAGTGGCGAATCATCTAGAGTTGCTATATTTACAAAATTCTTGCGTGAATTCGAATGGGACTTCGCATGCATAGTTTTGACAGCTTTGGATCGAATACAGCACTATTTCTGGGGTCTATGTAACAGTGAAAATCCAGGTGGCCGCTACATTGAACGAGCCTACTGTTGCATTGACTCGTTGGTTGGTAAGATACTAGATGCAATAACCGACTTTGAAGCTGTTTCCTTTTTGGTTTCCGATCATGGTTTCGAGGAGAAAGTAAAAGCGATAAATATCAACACTATCCTCGCTAATGCTGGGCTTTTGAGACCACGCACGGTAAGGAATGATTTTGAGGAACGCGCGGTTCGATTTGGGTATGAATTTCTGAGCCGTAGGACTCCAAAGAGGCTTGGGAGGATTCTAGCTTGCGCTTTAGAAAGGCTGGTACCGAATTTACTGACTCATCGTTTCGATTTGCCTCCGATTGATTCTTCTCGAACAATGGCTTATTGCTATTCATATGGACTTATTTCAATAAATCTTCGGGATCGAAATCAAGATGGAATTGTGGGCTTGAGCGAAGCAAGGGCAATATCGGAACAGATCATCCGTGTGATCGAATCGACAAATATCGACGGTTCGGAGGTTAGGCTTAGTATTCTAAAATCTTCAGAGATTTACTCGGGAGAAAAAGTAAGCTCTGCTCCCGATCTCGTGATCGTACCTTTAAAGGGATATTACTATAGTTGCCATTTGGGTAAGAATATATTTGACAACCAAGTCCTGGGAGAGCACGGAAATGATGGCATCATTGCGATCAATGGAAAAGGCGTCGAGATCAACAAGCTAATCGATGGAGCTAAAGTATGGGATGTTGCAGCAACAGTATTGAAGTGCTTTGGATTCGATGTTCCTGAGCAAATGGACGGGACGCCTCGGGCTTTCCTGAAGAATTTATCATCGGGCTCAAATCACACCCTTTTGAACTCACGCAGGTCCAGCGAAGAATCGAAGTGGCAAGTCTACACAAGGGAGGAAGAAGAAATCATTGCCAACCGACTCAAAGCTATGGGATATGAGTAAGTTATCTGGTAATCAAAATCTACCTTCCCTCTCCTTCCGTATTTGGCATCCTACATGTCTTCGTGAAAACTGAGTCCATAATTCCTTGCGAAGGTTCAAGAAACTAAAGGGATATTTTGGTCTCTATGCATGTAGTGCAGATCTCTCCAAAGTTTTACCCAAGTTTTGGGGGTGTCCAAACTCACGTTAAGAAGATTAGCGAAGAACTAGTTAAACAAGGAGTTGATGTTGAAGTTCTTACCACCGACCCGTCGGGAAAACTTCCTGTGAAAGAGACAATTAATCATGTCAAGGTAGTGCGCTTCAAATCGTGGGCACCGAGCGAATCTTATCATTTTTCAAGCGAGTTGAAAAAATACTTGAAGGCTCACGCAAGAGAATTCGAAATAGTCCATGCACATAGCTATCATGATTTGCCAGCATACTATGTTTCCAGCTTGAAAAATAGAAGCGATTTCAACTTTGTTTTCACTCCACATTATCATGGTTCTGGTCACAGTGCATTCAGACAATTAATTCATCTATTTTATAGACCAATCGGAGCCAAAATATTCAACAATGCGGATGCGATAATCTGCGTATCAGAGTTCGAAAAGCGGCTCGTCCTAAGAGATTTTCCAAGGACATCAACTCGAGTTATAGTTATTCCTAATGGTGTAGATTCAAAATTGTTCAGACGAGTTGAAGAAATGCATCAACAAAAGACGGAAAAAATCATTTTGTTTGTAGGGCGCCTCGAAAAATATAAGCGTGTGGATACACTCATTCAGTCTCTGCTATATTTGAATCCCGAAGTTCGTATGTGCATTATAGGAATGGGGCCTGAGAAAACAAGGCTTGTCAAGCTCTCGAAAGATCTCGGTGTTGCGGAGAGAGTCGTGTTCGAAGAGAAAGTCTCTGATCTTGAGCTCGCAGAAAGGTATCGTTTGGCTTCTGTGCTAGTCTCGTTATCTAGCCATGAAGCATATGGGTTATCAATCGCGGAATCACTTTCTATCGGAACACCTTGTGTTGTTGCCAATTCTACTGCCCTTTCGGAATGGATAGATGGCAAAAGGTGCTTCGGCGTGGATAATCCGGATGATCCCAAAAACGTCGCTTATGTAATCAACAATGCCATGGATAAACAATTTAACACGCTCGTAATAAAGGACTGGGCAGAAATCTCAAAGTGCTTGGTCAGACTTTATGAACATGTACTGAGTCTACGCATGGACCGATGACTGGTTTACTTTGGAAAAACGATACGGCCAACACTGCCGCTTGAAGAACGCAGAACACCGATCACAAAGAATGTAACCAAAAACTTCTGTCGGTTCAAAGAACGCGTGAAGCACAGGAGAAAAGATTCTCAAATTTGCGGAGAATTAAAAAACAATAGATTAACGAGGTTAAAGTAATTTTTGAAAAACTGCATGAGATCCAAAAACTTGACCAGAGGTTAATTTGAAGTTAAAAGAAATGTAAGACAGGTGTGAAATGAGGAATGGAAGTCGCTATCATTAATTGACGAGGAACCCGTGTTGATTTGGAAGCAAGAAGATATGAGATTGATATTCTACTCAGATTGTATCACACAAGATCGCCTGCATAATTAGAAGAACGGGAGGCTAATTGAGTTATAATAGAAGACAAATCCTAAACTAATCGTTATGAGGAGTCATAAAACAAATGATAAATTCTTCTTCAATAATCACCAAGAAGCGTCGTAACCTCTACGTAGTTATCGAGCAATCTAAAAAAGAGTTCTCCGGTGAGTTTACAGTCTGAAACCGACTATAGCGAATTCTTTTACAACAGGCCATCAGGTTAGACAAACGGGTTGATCGCGTCTTCAATGCAACCACACATCTCAGTAGCTTCTCGTCTCAATGTCAAGGCATTCCGAAGTCGTTTCGCGATTGGGACCTTCGTGTTTTGTTCTGGGGTATTCATGTTTCAGGCTTATGCGCACTTGATACCCACTTTCGCCTACATCGGGCTTATCCTTCTGTTTATTGCTGCGGTCCTCTTATCCATAATTTACCTTAGCGAGTCCGTCGCATTGCTTGGTGTGTTCCTATACTCGCTTTCGGTCCGGTTGATGTTTTACGTATTTGTTCGTTTTTTGGTGTTTCCATTCGGAGATCCTTACGGAGCTTATGGTGTTCTCGAATTATTCTCATCGTCATCACATGTTTCAATTTTCCAACCGAATGTTTACATTTTCGATCAAAGTAACTATCTGGCTGTACTAGCTAACCAATATTCACAATGGCCAGGACTACAGGTACTTACGCTTGCCTTCTCCAGAGTTACTGGAGTCTCATTATTACAATCAGCCATGGCCCTTACCTTTGTTTTCTACATCGTATGGTTCTTTGTAGCTTACACCTTGATCAAGTTGCTTCTGTTCAAAGTTAACTCGCGAGTGCCAAACCTTGCAGTTATTTGCATGGCGTTTGTCACTTCTCTTCCAACAAGCGAGATGCCGCCCTATTTCAAGTACGATTTCCCAGCGACGATAATGTTATTGATATGCGTTACACTCTTACTCAAAACATTTGACCGATATGATCTAAAGTACATGATCCTTTTGTGCCTCTTGACTGCCGCGATTGTAATCACCCACAGTCTAACTGCCTTCGTATGGATCGCATTGGTTGGCATAACTATTCTAGGTTTTATCCTTAGGCCGGTGGTAAACGCATTCGTGGGGCGGATGCGTGGAATGTTTCAGGCATCACAATTTGAATTGAAGGAACAACATGGGTTATTGAGGCTCCTAGTCTTCGGGTTTGTGATAATGAGTAGCTGGTGGATGTTGTACTCGAAATACATGCAGAGTTATATAATCCTCATTCTGCCGAAATTGAAATCTTCAGTTTCTTTGCAAGCACTTTCGGTTGCGAGGACTGCTTACTCAGGCAATATTTCAACTCTTACTCCTGAATGGCTGCTTCTTTTACTCCATCTGAGAGACTACATTGAACTAGCTTTGATATTCGCGGGCACGATGGCAGTTATAGTGGGCTATAGAATGTTAAGGTCAAACGTATCAATAACGCTGATAGGAACAATGATTATCACGGTCCTTACTGAGGTAGTTAGTCAATTGAATTTCGGCGATCGCGCCTTTTTATTATTCGCGCCTCTGATCGGAGTAGTTGGTCTTCTGTCCTTGATGATGGTGGGACAACATAAGCTTCCATTGGCAAAAATTGCCTTTATGCTTGTACTCGTATTATTCATGTTGACAATCTCGCTTGGTTTCTGGGGTTCTTCTTATGCTCCTGTACAATTATTCGAGCCGGGCTATTCGCCCACCGCATCAAGTGGTCGTCCGTTAGCGTGGCCACAGGTGATTTATTACTTGACATATGTGAATAACTCAAGAAGCAGTTTCATATTGACTAATGAAATTCATGTTACATCCTTGGCGGTCCCTGTTGATCTATGGAACAAAACAAGGCTAGTGGGTGACATTACTCTTCAGCCTGGTTTTGTAGTCGTTATGTTTTCAGGACTGAATAGCACAATGACAAACAACGCATCCTACTTTGGCTTCTCTGAACCCTATCATCCTTACCCAAAGTTCTACAGTCATCCGGCCTTTTCGTATCGAGAATTTTATAATGAATTGAATATCAGCAGCGACGTGGTATTCTCAACTCAGAACGTCACGATCTATTACTACTTATAGTTGCATTAACCTGAGCTGTCCGATGCGCATACCTCTGAACAATGTGGTCGGTTAAAAATATGAATAACCAAAATCGCTTTGTTGACGAATAACAAGGTGAAATCGATGACCGACCAGCCAAACATCGTTCTCGTTGTACTTGATACAATGCGAAAAGATGTACTTGGTGCTTACTCGGGTAAAGCCAGAACACCAGTATTTGACATGGTTGCAAAAGATTCTACCGTCTATCACAACGCCATCGCACCAGCTCCACATACTGTACCATCTCACGCATGTTTGTTCACAGGAAAGTATTCTTCAGAACACGGAGTGCATGAGACCTACGAGCGAAAGGGGCCGGAACTGTTGATGGCCATGAACGAAGTCGCTTTCGAAACGCTGCCAGAGACTCTCAAACGTAGAGGATACAACACAATTGGAATCTCCGCGAATCCCTTGCTCTTCCCTGGATCAGGTTATGACAGGGGATTTAATTTCTTTTCGACCGTAGAAGAAAGAGGAATAAGTACTTCGGATAGGGAGGCGATTAACCAAGCTTCACGGTATGGAAAGGGCCCAAAAGAGATTGTTTGGTATTTACTCATGCATGGAAAGATCAACGAGTTAGTCAAACTATACTCGCTATACCGAAACATCAAGCGCAATGAAAAAGCGATCAATTATCCGTCGGTAAAGGGTGGTGATCGCATAGTTCACACTTTGTTACATTCGAAGCTTGAGCAACCATTCTTCCTATTTCTAAATTTCATGGAGATGCATGAACCCTACACTGATTATGAACAAAGACTCTCGACTAACCTTGCGAACGAGCTTCCGAGCCAGCATGGAGTAGCGATGAACGACTTATTGGGAATAAAGAAGATTCCTGACAAGATACTTTCAGAAATTAGGCGGAAATATTACTCTTCCGCGTCAACCCTTGACACGTTCTTCGGACAGATGATCGATTATTTGAAAAAGAACAAATTGTACGATAACTCGATAATCATTATCACTTCGGATCATGGGCAAGCCCTCAAAGAGCGAAATTATTACGGGCATGGAATTTTTTTGTACAATGAGATCGTCGAAATTCCTTTAATCGTGAAATACCCAAACAGCAGAATTTTAACCCAAATGGAAAGTGGATATCAGAGCCTCACAAGCATTCCTTATATGATTGACAACATCCTCGAAAATGCATCGAATTCAGATCTGTTGTCAAAGGAGGCAGCTTTCTCAGAGTCGTTTGGCATCCCGCACCGAAGATTGGCCCCAGATGTTAGAAGGAGATTTGACATATCTTCAAAAGCAATATACAAAAATAGTTTCAAGCTTGTTGTAAGTTGGCCTGATCTTGAGGTTCAAGAATTCGAGTATAAAGGAAAACCAGTCGATCCTGTGGAACATAGAAGTGTAGCCGATTCTCTAATAAGCAACTTGCTAGAAGTCTTTGATGTCAACCATGGAAAATCCACCGATGGATCTTCATCGATTTCATTCGAACCAGAAGAAGAACTCGAGATGATAGAAAGACTGCGTAAACTGGGGTATGTCTGATACTTATACCTTAATAAAAAGCGAAACCCCGCGCAAAGCCGGAAGTCAATCAGTTGCCGTTGATCCAATTCTACAACGATTTGGTCTATCAATGCGTAGTTGACGAATGGTATTCGGTTATGGATATATCACCACACTCGTGATGTTAATGAGGATCGAGTTTCGTACTCGTCAAGAAAGATATTTTCTGCGTGAGACACTTGTCTCATGCGAATCGCTTTTCGAGCGAGAGCAGAGGCCAACTCGCTCAAGACCATCCCTACTGTAGTAGTCCTTCTGCTCGTTTCCTTGTCGTTTTATCCAGATACGTACCACATAAACAATCTTTCTTATGTTGATGCAAGCACGGAAAGTATACAGCTTGGATTTGCACATGTTGCAGGAACTGCTCAGAATTCGTCGTTCGTGTATTCATTGTCTCATGTATACAATCTGAAGTGGGCTGACGATCCCTACCTCCCACCTGGTGACCCGTATTATCACCATGGTACATATGAAAAGCTCGTTAACAACAGCATTAATATCCTTGGAAACATGTTTCCTCTCAACCAGACGCAAGCAGCAGGTAACACCATATGTTATAGCATTACATCTTGGGATCAATATGTTTTGAATAATCTACGTAATTACACAGCGATCACATCTTGGGAGATTGGTCAGGAGTATCCGTTTAATTTTGGGGACGGCAATTGTTCTCCAGCAGCACCTTATGCCTTCAGTAGGTATGGAGGCAACTTTTCCGAAAGCGCATCTGCTTATGCGGTTCTTCTTAAATCTGCCTACGAAATTATCAAGGCTAATGCACCAAATGCTGTCGTGCATTGTTTGGTATCCGATCTGTTCGGTTCCGGTTATCCAATTAAAAATAGTACAACTTGGGCAGCGGATGTCTGGGCTGATGGGGCAGGAAACTACTGCGATGTGGTCGATCTGCATGAGTATAGCTGGCCTTTTCTGATGGACGAGATGAACACGCAGGTGTGGCCGCATGAAATGGAAAGTACGCTTGTCAACGACACTTTGTATCAGTACGAATCGATAACGAGAAAACCAATCTGGATAACTGAAACTGGTTATCAATCGCGAGGCTCATTCACAGTGCACAATGGAACGACTATCTATTTCTCACCATCGTTCCAAGCCGATGGCTTACAACAAGAGTACAATTTCTATCTTCACATCCCGTTTATCAAAGGGATTTTCTGGTATCAGACAATGGATGACAATTATTCGACTTGTACAAATGCATGCTACTTTGGTTTGTTCGACGACTTAGGAAATCCAAAAATCGCACTTTCAACATGGACAAATTTCAACAACTCCAATTTGACAACTACAAGCAGTTCGAAAACAACCACGGCATCTAGCTCTAGCAGCACGAAGAGCTCGTCTGGGTCGTCTTCTTCAACAAGTACAACGTCCAGTTACAGTTCTTCATCCTCGTTATCATCGTCAACTTGGATTACTAGTTCCAATAGTACCTCAAACAGAACCGCTCAAACTAGTTCTTCTTCTTTCTCCACAGCCTCAAGCTCGACAGCATCATCTTACTCCTCTTCAAGCGACACCTCTCCATCAAAGAATAGGGTAGGGGAAAATTCACGAGAGAATACCACTTCGCTCTCTTCCACATTCCCTGATTCAAGTATCTCCTCTGCAACAGCTGGCACCATCGTGACGAGCGGCAGTCAAGCTCCAAGCTCCTCAGTTTTTCGAAGTTTTGGATCTCAAAACTTTCTCGGGCTCGACCAGAAAAGAACAAAAGCAATAACGTGCGCTTACTCTACGAGCGCTGCTATATTGATCGCCGGACTTATCTTTCTGAACATTAGAAAGAAGTCCTGATCCACGCTGGCTCGAAATTGCAAGGTTTTCTTGGGGGTCAGTCAGAAGGATGCCCAAAAATTAATTGAGAATATCGAGTGAAGAATTGAGGTATGCACAGAACTGGGCAGTCTAAAACCTGAATCGAGTTATGCACAATTAATAGTATCTATCCACACAACGAGCTCGCTTCCCTTCGTAGAGATGAGAAGCGTTGGGAAAGAACTTTTAGTTGTCTTCCACACGCATTATTGGCTCCGGATATTGAAGCCAATTTCCTTGGGTGCAATGTGCTTTTCGCAGTTGCCTAGTAATTTTTTTGGTGCTGTTCAGCCATGTGTTAGCTAGTCCGTGTTGATGTTGCCGCTGGCCTAATTTGATGTCCCAAGGGATGGATATAACGATTCCAGAATGCCTTGAAGAGTCTCGGATTGGTGTACCTCACAAGCACGATCCAAAGCATGTTCTCAAGCCCAGTCGTTGACCAATGAGCCCACTTGTGCTTGCACCTCTTCGATATCTCTCCCATCAACCTCTCTATCGAGTTTGATGTGTGCGGTATCCGTACATTCATGGTTAGAGCGATCTTTGCGAATGTTACCATCTGCACAGCATGTGTTCTGATAAACTGAGCTGTCTTTTTTTGGTAGCCCTTCTTTTCCATTCTTGATGCGATTTCGCCGAGCTCCTTTAGCGTGTTCTTGATTCTTTTGGAGAGAGCTTTCTTGTTGCCATCCTTCAGATGCTTCCTAGTAGAGTTTACGAGGGTGGACAGGATTCTATCCATTTCTTCTGATAGCTTTTTCCTCTCCTCTCTTGTGGAGTTGTCCATCCACATACGAAATAGACTGTCTTTTACGGCGTGAACCCTGTCGAGCTGTGATTCTGAATGATCTATGTTTTGAGCTATCTCCTCCTCGGCATCAGATACGAGGACAATACTATCTTTAGGCGGAAGCGTCCCATTCGTCTTCATCGTCTGGCCCAGCTCCTTCCAGGATTGGTTGACGCCGAGACCGAGGATCTGCTTGGAGTGTGTTTCCTGGTCGTATGTCATTGCAAGATTTACGTTGTTGAGCGTGGGATAGATGCTCTGAGTCTTTGTGCCATCGCCCATCACAACAACGAGCTGCTGTTGCCAGCTGGCGACAGAAGGTACTTTCTCCTCCTTACCGATTTCTTCCTCTCGTTCCATCCGCCTCCTCTGCTGCCGGCGAGATAATTTGCTCTCCTTACTAACAACATCCATCTGCTGGTCCCGGAGTTTCTTCTGGCTGGCTGGCTGGCAGAAGCGGCTGTCGCAGCTACATTAGCGAGACAGCTTCCTACTTCCTGAACGAATGAGTGTATCGTGGTTTTTGGCACCACGAGTCTGCTCGACTCTTGGAAGTCTTTTTGCGCGTCGCCGTAAGACATCCGTGAAGCCTTGCTTGCAAGACTCATCCTGAGCTCGCGAGAGTACTTCTTCCTCCTGATCGAGAGCGCATCGAGAATCGGAGATGTTGTTCCTCCGCCCTGTGAAGGAGGTCTCTTCATCCTGATCACTGTCAGGCTGACTCTTCCAATGGTTGTCACAAGCTCCTTCAGATACGTCCCTGCATGGCTCCAGCCAACAGGAAGACGATTCAGTATTTCTTCCTGATAGGCTTCGATCGACGCCTTGAGGCTCTCAGATGTTTTGATCCGCTGGTCCTCTGTCAAAGATGACAGGTCTATATGCTCGTATATTGTTCCATTCAAAGTTGGGTTGTACTTCCTCTTTTTGTGTTGGTTGCGCAACAACCCGACACAGACTGAGGGAGTTAACCCATTCTTCTAGACCAACACGCTACTGAACGGCACCATTTTTTTGAACGCTGTACCCAACGGTCTCGTGCAAGTCAATGAAGTCCCTAAAGCATGTCAATATTTTCTGAGGAACGATCTGGTCTCTTCGACAACTGATTCGATGTCAGGATGAGATTTGTCGGTCCATACGACCGAGAGGTCTGTTCACCTCTCTCCCTCGACGGGATTCGGTCTCCGAGCTCCTTTCGCAAGGAGTTCGACCTTCAGAATTGATTTATGATTCCTGATGAATCGCTTCGTGCCGGGCGATTTGTGGCAGGTCACGTGGTCAACAAACATGATGATCTTCTTCTTGGCGCCTAACCTCTTCGCATGCTCCAAGATATTGGAGAGGCGATGCTTGACCTGCTTGCTTTTTCTTTCTCTCATAATTCGGGTGACCACTCTTCACGCGAAGCTTTGGTCTCTTGTACTAGAGACCGAATCGTCCATCATCCTCTGGACATGGCTCTTGCTTGTTTATTTCTACGCCAGATTCCTTTCCAATCTCCTTCGCGATTTCCCTCACGTTCCACCTCCCCTTCAAGAAGCCGAAGAGCTTCGGATCTCTCTTCACGAGCTGGGAATCACCTTCTTTGCCTATTTCTTCTTTTCAGGTAGTCTTCCGGTGGGACGCTTTCTTTGCAGACCTTCGACGCCAAGGTTGGCGCAGATACATTCCTTCTTGAAGACTGCTTATCTGCGCACGCCAAGCTCGTCTGCAACCTCATCTGCTTTCCTTCCCTTGGCTCTCAAGAGGAGGAGGGCAGTTCCTCTAAGGTACTCGATCTTGTCTTTTGTCTTGCTGACATACAGCGCGCTCGTCTCACTAGCCACTGCCGCTAATCTTTATGCCATGAGAGAGTCTTGAGATTGCTCGCCTCAAGAAAGGGCGGCTGCAATCAAACTCACAAATTGCTAAAATGTATTAAAAGATAGGGACTCGACCTAGTATTTGAGCGGAAGGAAACATCAAAACATTCCACAAGACATTCAAAAGAGAATACGATGTGCTGTACAATTTCTAATCACTTCGAGAAGCTAGCAAGGCAGTAGACGCGGATTCATTGATTACGATAAGACGAGAGCTCAACGACGCCTCACGTAGATCGGGATGAGATCATGTCAAGAAACGTGGATTTCATTGCGAACTATAGAAGGAACATTAGCAGTTAAGAAGATAAAACCTGTCTAAAAATGGGTCGCACCATCTAATAATTGCCCGATTCATTGACAATTGATCTAGCCATATTATAATAAGAATATTTTTCTTTTAGCGCGATTAAAAGGCAGACAACATTGAAGATCGACAAGGACCCAGCTATAGAGAAAATCCTTAATCCGAACGTCGAAACTCCTAGTACCAAACCCATGAGAGAAGTAAGTGCAAGACTCAACACAAATATCATCGCATACCTTGTCAAGTCATTGAGTTGAGATCTCTTTGGATACAGAGCCTCCATCAAGGAATATCCGGGAAGAAACAAGACTAGCACACCTCCAAAAAAATATCTAAAATATATCAATGGCGCAGAATCAATGAATAGTAGTGATACTGAAACGAAAGTTGTTCCCAACGCCGCAAAGAACCAAAGCGAATTTGGGGACATAAGATACTCCAAGAATGTATTACATGTTCTTGATTCTGAAATCTCTATCATTTGCCTTTCTTGAAGAGATATGATCTCTCTCAGGATCATATCTGTTCCGAAGCCTTCTTTAGAAATCTCATTGACCAGTTCTGAAAGTTTTGTTCTAGGCTTATCATGGAGTTTTGCGGTTATCTTTTCCCTGATCAAAATCGCCTGATCCATCCGTCTACTGTGTTTTTCAATCCATTTCGTTTTATAGTTCCCGACAAAGAGATTTCTTGTTTCGTTAAGAGATGAATTGGCTCGTGACATAGCATTGCACCGATCAATAATCAGTGACATTTATCCAGATCTGATCCCAAAGTCCTGTGTAGTCAAAACTTGCGCTCTGAGATGAAGAAAAGTTGTATGACCAGAGCTCGAATATAATACGTAGATTTGTCCCTGTCTTATTAATCGAAAGAGACATCGGGAAGACATAAGACTCATTATGATCCAATATATGTGAATACTCGGCTATCACAGGTGCTGTGGCATATGTGGAATTGCTTATCTCGGTACTTTGATTTCCAAGTTTTACCACCACCATATAATATTGGACTGTTCTCTCATGATTTTCAAGAAATCCATATAGAAGAAAGCTTTGATTCACAGCGACTTTTGTCGGATAATCACTGATTGACTTGTTTGGACCGAGCAGTCCCAGCTCGGAATATGCCTGCCATCCTGTTCCAAATGGAGATAAAACAGTCTGGATATTCGTTAGAATCAAAATAACTGGGATAACGATAAGTACAAGATTACCAATTAGTTTTGCACTCTTCCAAGTCAGAAAGTTTTCTCTTCGACTTCTGTTTCGAATACTTTTTGCAGGAACGACAATGTGATTCCTAAAAATGATTAACCATAACCGCCTTCCCACAACCCCTGCCCAATGGTGGATCAAGATTACGGCAGCTACCACCACAGTTGACACACCAATTGATTCATAGATTTCGCGGTTGTACAAGGTAAGTCCTTGATGAGATACTAGTACGCTTTCGTTTTTTACTTGTTCCGCGATGGCACTTGCACGTATTAGATCGGAGGTTGCTTGGCTAGGGTTGCTTGAGTTTTCTGCTCGCGCCTTATTCAGAAGTTGGGTTGCATTGTTTAGCTGTTTAATGAGCTGTGAAATGTTGCCGTGATTATTCTCGGCTTGATATATTGCGGCATAAGCATTTTCGATCTCGGAACCAGCGTAGGAGAAGTCCGTAGCATTAGCTGCGTGAACCACAAGTCGTTTGTCTGCACTAGAGACAAGAAGTAACAAAGTTACTCCAATCAAGATCACAGGGATTGCAGAGCGCTTCATATGTTACTATTCAATCTCCTTGTTCTCACAGCTATAAGGATGTAAAACGCTATTAAGGCTTCGAATCTTTGAAACCCGCTTGTTGCGTCCAGAAGATGAGAATAAACGGTCCTTCGCATTGTTATTTTGTTGCCGATCTATGTGAACGAGCCTGCGACAGATTCTGTTTCAGCCTTCCCTCTATCTCACATTCCGATTCAGGGTAATTATGCCATCCTATCTGTGCAAAACGAATATTATCCCACTATCGTGTTCAGTGGCGTCTTGTCAAAAGAGGACTACAAATGCAGTTAATTCGCCGTCGAGACCTTTGATCTTAAGGCTACGACGCACCTCTCCCCTCTAAGCCATAACATGGTATTCTCTTTTCTTCTTAGATATAGAATAGACTAGCCGGAAAAGCTTTGATGTACTTGCGAGACTAGCTTTCGATCCGCATTTCTCTCAGACTGGCGAAAACAGAACCGAGAAGAATTGGTTTCTTTTGCCACTCTAAGGTACATTTGAACGAATTTGATTGGAATCTATCGAAGATATTCATGCTGCTGCTCTTTGTAATCGAGCATATCCTTTCACAAGAACTGACATATTTACCTATCATTGTCTTTGTAATGTATCTCGTCCGACGATCTTTCACCTGATACCCAGTACAGCTGCACTAAGACAGTCATTGTAAAGGTCGAGTCCTACGAACGTGTGTATCAAAGCGTCTAATCCTCCCTTTACATCATCTTCGTTAATACGCGATTAATTCGTTCGGTTTAAGAGATTTATCTAGTTGTACCCCCGTTTTTCATGAGGATGTCAGGTTATCTTTCTAGCAAGGATGTCTTGTGTTCCCACGAATGTTATTAGGTAAGTTACTATCGATGTGATGCTCGAGTGGAACGGAAATTTATTGTAGTATTGCTCTGTCTTCCCGTTGAGCAGCTTAAACTATGACTCGACTGAATTCCTCTCTCCGAACACCACCTACCACCTGTGTCGCAAGCCAGATGTTCCAACACGGGAGGACGCCACGGTCTACGATCCACGGGCACGAGAATTCGATTTGAACAATATCCGAGAACCTCTTTCAGGAAGAGGATAGAATCAGCTGTCCACAAGTGAACTGCGCTTTCGATGCCAAAAACCTCGTACCCTTGTACGTCCATAGCATTCCATATGAGGAGGACCTTGCTCCCTGAAACGCTTAATTTTCTCCCTGTCGCATCAACTGCTATCACTCGTCTGAGGATCTTAGTTGGTTGAGAGAGAACTGATTCAATCTTTCGTTACTATAGCCTGCTAGATTCGTGGAAAGACATCCAGAAAAGTCGCATCGCGAGTGAAACTCACCTGTAAGATAATGCCAGATGGTAAAGCAAGGCATCTAAGAGCTTTACATCTGGGTCAATCCTGTTTTTAGGGGAAATTTCGTTTATCTTATCTGCTATGAGGTCGAAAGGAGATTGTCTTGCCACGGAAGCAGGGGTTCAATATTCATCGTGGCCACAAAGAGTACGGCAAGATAGCTTGACATACTCCAAGGCCTTCATTACAGAGAATCTAGCTAGGAAAAACACAAAGATACTGGCATAGGGATACCTAAAGTACAATAGTCCCGTTCGTGGCGAACAGAAATACGAAGAAGAATGTCACAATCATGGCAAACAATTCAAAGAACCACAACTAATCCGCAGGAAACACGTGTTTGACATTTCCCTTCTCAGCTTGCTCTTTTCTCGTACATCGGGGAGACATTGCTGGATGGACTTATCTTTAAACCCATAACAGATAAATGGAATTCAAAAATAGAGATTATGTATCTTCAATTTTGGAAACAAACGAAGTAAAAGTAGCAAGACAATCAGTTCGAGCAAGTGCTATCCTCTTTGCAGGTAATCTACTCTCCTTGTTGCTTCTTGCTATCACGGTTATTGTAATAGCTAGACTCTTAGGGCCTGAGATGTACGGAGAGTACACTGTTGCGCTTGTCCTTTCCGGGGCATTTGTTTTGTTCACAGGTTTCGGTATGAATACTGCCCTTATGCGCTACTCGGCATTCCATGTTTCTAGAGGAGAAATCCGACTTGCAAAAAGAAAGTCCCGCAGTGCGTCTTACATGCTAGTACTCTTGGGCGCGATCTTTGGAACTGCCAATTTTGTAGGAGCCTCTTTCTTCTCCGCCGTTGTGTTACATAGACCTGAGCTTGCTCCGCTGGTTAGGCTGACCTCGATTGCTATATTGGGGCAAGCGATGATTCAAGCAAGCATTGCTGGTTTCATTGGATGGGCATCAAGTGAGCATGCAAGTTTCTCGCTGATAGTACAAGCGGCTCTCAAACTTGTACTTTCGCCACTTTTCATAGTTCTGGGTTTCTCAGTTTTCGGGGCTGTTCTTGCACATTCACTATCTTATCTCTTAGCTGGTACCCTTTTTTTTGGGATATTCTACATTTTGAAGCTTCGGGGTATCGGTTCAAGCTCTATTAAACAAACGGTTTGTGACGTGAAGGAGATGATATCCTTTGGACTACCGGAGTATCTTGGAAGAGTGCTTTTCCAGTTTTCACAGCAATCTTATCTTTTGATAGTGTTAGCAATTATTGCGACGAATATTACAGTAGCTTACTATCAAGCTGCGCTAAATATTACAGTAAATCTTTCGATGATGTCTACGGTCGTAGCTCAGGCGTTGCTCCCTGCTTTTGCAAGGTTGGACGGATTGAAGGGAGACATAAGGACTGCCTTTACTTATGCGCAGAAATATTCATCATACGCAATGACCCCGATAATCTTCTTTATTGTGGGAACGTCGGGTTTGCTTATGCAATCCTTCTACGGCAAGCAATACCTTGAAGCTTCGGGCTACTTACAGCTGCTTGGCATTGCGTTTCTTCCCTTTGCATTTGGACTTGCAGTACTGCCTCCTTTTTTCAACGGGTTAGGCAAGACCAGGCTCACTCTTTTGATGTTTCTTGCATCTTCTCTGACGCTATTTGGTCTTGCACCAGTCCTTACTAGTGTTCTTGAGTTGAAAGTAATAGGTCTTATAATCTCTCTTGTTATATCCAACGTGGTTCAGCTCGTTGTCGGAATGCTACTTGCAAAAAAAATCTTTGGTGTAACATTTCAGTATGGAGTCGCCCTGCGCTCATCTATCGCTGCAGGTACTTCATATCTCATACTGTATTTCCTTACATCTCTTGGGTTTAACCCTTTGGAGATGCTTATTCTTTCAGTACTTACTTTCTTTGGTCTATATCTAACTCTCGCTGCTACTTTTCGAATAATGAGCGCCAGCGAATTTAACCAGCTAAAGAATTCATGCATGGGTCTAGGGATTGTGAGCAAGATCCTATTCATTATTCTAAGATATGAAACATTCATCCTAAAGGCTACAACTCTAACGCATCAAAGTTCAAATGAACGTTGATTGAAAAGAACACGTATAGAGCGTGCTGTATGTCAGCGAGGCACTAATCCGTCTAAAATGCTATCTAGTGCAAATGGGAAAAGAGGTTTTGTTTGCGCTTCTTTTCTTAGACTAGAAATTCCTCTGCCTCGTTTTGTGTACTTTTTTTTGGGTGTATCTATTTCGGATAGGCGCGTGTGCTTGTACTGATTGGGCCGGAGGTAAAGGAGGGGGATGAAAGTTTGAATAATGCCTTTATATGCAAAAACCGCGAAGTAATGAATGGTTTGACAAGTGTTGTTCGCGGTTTAAAGAGTGGTGGAATACCCGGCGGAACAACAAGCAAGGTACCAAGATCTTCTTTTTCCTCCTCATCGTCGAGAACCGTTCAATCATCACTTAAGAGAATTTTTCAAGAATTTTGGATTCAAATAGCCATTGGAATAATAGCCATCGCCACTCTGACGATTTTCTTTCAGGACATCTACATCACGGGTTCTGATGCTATTGCAAGCGATTATTACAACTTTGTGCTTGTGATACCTTTCCTTTCTGCTTATTTGATCTACAGAGACAGAAAAACTCTTACTGCGATCATGCCTCTGAAAGACGATGATGAACGCAAATATCTGAACCTGACAGTAGGAATCTCACTGTTGGCTATCGCTCTGATAGTGTATCTTTATGGGTCTGGCACTTTCTATCCACTCGATTACCATATAATTGCTCTTGAGATATTCTTATGTGCGTCGATACTCCTTCTCTTCAACAGGAAAACACTGCGAACACTGATCATTCCTATTCTCCTCTTTATGACTGCTCTTCCCTCGGCGACCCAGTTTGAGCTTAGCTTTTGGCTGGCAATGTCTTGGATGAGTGTAGTGCCAGCTCAATGGTTACTCCACGCAGTTGGTCTTAATGTAACCATCACGTTGCCATCGGCGAATATTCCAACTCTCACACTAAAGACTGCAACGGGTAAGATCTACGACTTCGGAGTAGGGGTTGCGAGCTCAGGGACGTACTCTGTTGTTGGATTTACACTCTTTGCGGGTTTCCTTGGCTACATTTCAAAAGGCCGGCTCTGGAAGAAGATTTTCCTATTTGTTCTTGCCTACCCCTTACTTGTAGTCGTCAACATTTTCAGGGAGTTTGTGCTAGTCTACGTCGCAAACTTGTATGGAACATTTGCATTCAACGTTTTCCATGCTACGTCAGGCATCGTACTGGTGTTTATTGTCACTTTTCTCTTGCTTGTGCTAGGGGAAAGATTACTGAAACTCGATTTTTTCCCATCTCGTTCTTCAACAAGGTTCTGTTCTTGGTGTGAAGAAGAGAAACGTCAAGCGCATAATTTTTGTATAAATTGTGGGAGATTCCTACGCAGCGCCTATAGAAGAGTCTCGTCGAGAGACGCATACGCTCTGGCTGCTATTTTCATTGCAGTCTTGGCATTCGTTTCGTTTCTTTCCCCTGCTGTCCAAGTTGCAAACGCCCCGACAAATATTCCGATTCAGTCGATCTCATCACAAAATGCGGATACGCTACTTCCCCAAGTCAAGGGATGGACACTTAGCTTCATTGATCGAGATTATTACCTACAGGAAGCTTTGAGGCAAGACGCATCTCTTGTTTATGAGTATACTTCTCAGGGGAATACAAGCTCAACACCAACTGTGCTTCAAGTTATGATACAGGTCTCCGCGGAAATACATACCCCTGAAACGTCTCTGCTCGTCTACCCTGTGCTCTTTGGTCACCCCGGGGCCACAGCGATCACGGACAGTGACATCCAAATTCTGAATCAGCCTCCTGTCATAGGAAAATTTTTCGTGTATCAACAAGAAGGATCCAGCTCCATCGGTGCCTTCCTTTACTGGACCACACGAGCAGTTTTCAATTTTGGATCTTACTCGGATTTCAGAAATGTTATGATCAGCATTTGGGCAGATACCAACACTCTCGTAGCGTCAGGAGCTATTCCTTCGCCAGCAAACCTCACTGCTATAAAACAACTTTACCTTCCTCTTGCTCGCTCGATAGCATTATTCTGGCAACCCGTATCTTCTAACTCAGTTGTGCAATCTCTTTTCCATAGATGGACCGCACCGATGATTGGTGCGGCTTTGCTTCCCCTCCTAGTTGTAGGGAGCTTTACTTCAATTGAAAAGCGCAGAGAAGCTAGAGCCAATTCTAAACTGGTTGGAAAGCTCCTTACAGCTCAAGCAAAGTCTTTGCTAGAATCCTTGAGGTTAGCCTGTACAGAGGATAGCAAGAATTGGTTGTCTCGCTTTAAACTCGCTCAAATTTCGATTAAGAAAAACAAAGCAGCAACCCTTGAACAAGTACTTAACGTTCATAGACAGAGAACTGGAAAGGAACTCAGCCCACTAGACGCAGTTGCCGAATTAATGTATGCTGAGCACATGGGATTGGTCAAAAGAGACATCGTAAGTAACATCTCGAGAGAACCAATCCAAGTTTGGAAGCTAACTATTAGAAAATTCTAAAGGAAAGGACCGTGAATGAGTAAGTTTAAACAGAGTCAAATGTATAGCCTTGAAATTGTAAGATTCAATAGCAAATTCAAGCCTAGTGTTGAAGATTCCTGTGCTAGTTAGCTTTGAAGATTGTGTTAGTATCAATTCCTTCTTTTCCGAAATATTTACTCAGCTTTCACATCTCATTGTTTGGTCGTGAGTTCGATAGTACCTAGGAATTGCTGCAGATCGCAATGCATATTTTGGAGGCACCATTCGTACTCGACTTACCATGATGAATCTTCGCTGTAATAGTTAAGGAAATGTCAGTAGGAAGAATGAATGAACTACAAAAGACCCGCTGGGAAAGCATACAATATCGTACAGAGTATAAATTGGTCTCTCACCTAACTTATCAAAAATAGACGAATCTAAGGAAGACAGAATCTCAAGCAAAGAATTGTTACTTTGTGTGGAATGCTTCATTGATCTTTGGAAGATATTTTCTTTTGGGTTCTGGATTGACGTTAGTCGGAGCGACTATTGTGATTTTTTCATTCCTCATGATACATGTGATAGCCTTGGTTGCATTTGGGATGGCATGTGCAGTCATTGGTCTAACTGCGATCTCACTGCCAGAGGAAGTAAGTGGTAGTAAAGCAATGAGAGCTTTACTCAGAGGAGCTGCAATTGGAATAGATCCATTGCTTCAGGAAATCGAGTCAAGAAGGAAACTGAACGAACGATTGTTGATCAATCCGAGTACCGAAGATTCTACCGAGGTTCTAGAAGAAGGAAGAGGTGGTTCCCACAGTGAACAGGACACTCTGGGGATAGAAAGAGAAAATGACTTACAAAAAGTCAAGAGGCGAGCAATCTATCTCCCTCCTTTGACCGGGGCAAATGGGAACAAAGGAGATACGGAGTACAACACTATTATATCAACCTACATACCTATTTGTGGCGATCCCATACTTCCCGAATATGAGGAGATGATTCAAGCCCCGCTGACGCTTTTGGCTAATCGTGAACCACATCAAAAGGGAATTCGTATCTTCACACCCGGGGCATGTTTGGTTGATTTAATAGAGGTTTTGGGGCAAGATATTGAGTTGGAAGATGCCCTGCAATCTGTTCTCGTGGAATCAGCTGAGTTCTGTAGTTCAGTTAGGGCTTCCAGGCTACGTGACTCAATAGTTGTACAGCTTAACCATGTAAAAGTTGATGTAGAATCCAAAACATATCATAAGCTTCTTGGAAGCTTGCCCACAAGTGTTGCCGCATGCGTCATTGTAGCTGTTGAGCGCAAGCCAGTCGTAGTATTGGATGAAGAAATTACACCAACTAAAACCGTAACGAGATTTGAGATCTTGAATGTTCAAAAAGGCGAAGGCAGGTAGTAACATCAACGAAAAAATTCGAAACAATTATTGGCGAAAAGCAGAATGTCTTTATTCTCACTTTAGCAGTTCTGTCCTTTACGTCAGTCATCTCACTTTCGGCTCTTGGAGAGAGTAATTTAGCAGTTTATACTTCAGTTTTGACCATAGTTTATTTCGGAGTAAGCCTAGTCTTGCAAGTGAGAAGAAGAACTTTTGACTTTCTTGGGGTTGCTCTGCTTATCATCTTTGCATTGAGTATAGCTCCATCTGTAATTTAATCCATTTTTGATGAAAAGTGGTAGGATTCTCGACTAATGAATATCATGATAAATAGAAACCAACGTAGACATCAACTGAGATCTATCTCTCATCACCAAAAGAGTTGACACCTCGAAATTTGTAGAAAGTAGCTGCCCGGAGAAATTGACGCGAAATTTCATCAATTAACTTGGATCTTTGTTCCCAAGTTTGGAGGCTTTCCTCTGCTGATTTGTATATTACAAGTAGAGAATTCACCATCTTTAGAGTATCTACGAAGCTAGGATCGCATTCATACATCTTGCTTGCGAGAGCCAGAAGCCCTCAAGCAGCTCTTCCGAAGCTATCGCTGATGGTGAGCAATCTATGAGTGCATCATTTACTTGTCTAAATCGGCTGCCATTTTGACTGTGCTCCGTGCAAATAGTATTGATAGAGGAAGAAAGTCGATCTTAGAACAAAGAACCGATGCAAATACAATGTAAATACTTCATAAACTGATATATCGTTCTAAACCGGCCTAGAGTGGAGAAAACCGATACTTTGACTTCCTCCGAATCGATTGCGCCGCCTCTCGAGGAACAAGGATCAGAAGTCGCAAGGCAATCTGTTAGATCGACCTTTCTTCTATTCCTCGGGAACATTGGTTCAACCCTCATAGTTGCGGTAGCATCTCTCATCATCGCAAGGCTTCTTGCGCCAGCAAACTATGGCGAGTACTCTCTTGCGCTTGTCACCCCCTCGATCTTCCAGCTCATAGTCAGCTTCGGCGCAAACTCCGCAGTCATTCGCTACGCCGCATATCATGTCTCAAGGGGAGAGATTGATCTTGCAAAGAGGGTCACAAAGAACGGCATGCTTTTCACTCTCCTAAGCGGAGTTGTCCTCGCGCTCGCAAACTATCTTAGCGCAGGGCTTTTCGCAAGCTCAATCTTCCACAGGCCGAGCCTCACTCCCTACATCCAGGTTGCATCGCTCGTTGTCCTGGCTCAATCACTTTTCCTTTACAGCTACTCATCGTTCATAGGCTGGAAGTGGCCTGCAAACGCAAGCCTTTCCTCGATTATTCAATCCAGCACAAAGCTCACACTCTCCCCCATCCTGATACTCACAGGGCTCGGAGTCGCAGGCGCGGTCTACGCGCAAACCGCATCATACGTCGTCGCTGGCGGCTTTGGTGCAACTTCCATCTTCCTATACAAGCTGCGTAAATCCCAAGTTGAAGATCCGCTTGCAAACCAAGGTGGATCATCCTCTTCCTTCTCATTCTTCTTTCAAGACGTGAAAAAGATGCTCTCCTACGGCCTGCCAGTCTACGCCGGGAACTTTGTTTCCATGCTCTCCCAGCAGTGGTTCGTCGTGATCATACTCTCCGCCATTGCCTCAAACGAAATCGTTGGATACTACCAAGCCTCCCTCAACGTGACCACGAGCATAACTCTTCTCTCCTCATCCCTCGCATACGCCCTCTTCCCCGCCTTTGCAGAGCTCGATGGGACGAGGGGCGACACACACCTTGCATTCTCGTACGCAATCAAGTACATCTCTTACTTTCTCACTCCTATGGTCTTCTTCCTAATAGGAGCTTCTACCACGATAGTAGAGATACTCTACGGTGTCGTCTACCTCCCCGCCTCTTACTTCCTAGATCTTCTCTCGATAGCTGCACTTCCACTTGCACTGGGGCTCACTGTGATCCCGCCGTTCTTCAACGGCTTGGGAAAGACGAGATTCACGATGTATATGTACCTCGCCGGAGCTCTCGCGATCTTCACACTGGGGCCGCTCTTCGGCGAAGTCTTGAAACTCGGCCCTCAGGGGATACTTTTCTCCCTGATAATTTCTAATCTCATCGCCTCGCTCGTCGGGGTCTTGCTAGCAAGGAAGTACCTCGGGGCAAGAATTGACTACGCCTCCGGCGCTAGGATTTTCTTCGCCGCAGATGTCTGCTACATAGTTCTCTACTTTATCTCGGAGCTCTCATCCCTTCCACACGTAGCCCTGCTCGTTGTCGAGCTCCTCATCTACTTTGGGCTGTATCTCACAATCTCTCCAATCATAAGAGTGATTGATCGAAGCGATCTCGGGCGGCTCCGCATCTCCTCCGAAGGCTCCGGCCTCCTAAGTAGAATCGTTCATCCGATTCTCAAATACGAGACCCTCTTAATTGAGAAGACAACCCAAAGTCAAGTGGCTGAGAAGAAAGGCGGGGAGGACAAAGTGAAAGGGAGTAGCAACAACGGAGGCCGCGAGAGCAAAGAGGAGAACCAAATCAGCTGATGGAGCAAAAATCTTCCTGCTCTTATTTTTAATTGAATGTTCCCTTTGATTCGTATACTCGCCGCCTTTCAAATAGCGCATTGTATACTCTGGAAATTACGGCTTTTTCCTTCTGCCCTTGCGCACCTAATAGCTTCCTTCCTTTCTTCCTTTCCTTCCTCTCTCTTCAGTTCCTCTATAGATACAGTGTCTGTTTTTCCAATTTTTCCTTCGATCGGCTCTTTAAATAGCCATTATATACTCGGCTAATTCCGGCCCCATAATGTACCTCTTCAAAAGCAATTGCTTCTCTTTTGCCCCATATGGGGCGCGTCAATTTAAGTATCTGATCTAGAAGTTTTCTTTTCTTTGACCTATAGCCTCTGCGCACTCGCAGTGGGTCTATGAGGACCGATCTGAAATCAAAACGTGTCCTACATTTTGGGGGAATGTCGATTTGAGGCACAGAAAGAAAAGCAAGCCACGCGAAGAAAAAATTGCGGAAAGCACTGCGAGAAAGGAAATTAGAAACAGTGCAAAAGTAGCAAACTGACGCTTTGGAGTGCGCAGTTTGTGGCAGGAAAGAAAGAGATGCTCCGATCTCTCAATCTCACTTAATTGCCACAATCTTGGAGACAAGTCATCTCCGCACGTGGCTGATCGGTCTGACATGATGGGAAACCCCCAGCAGGCTGCTAGTGAGGAGAACAGTCAGCACCCATTCCTCACAAAAGAATTTCACGAAAAAAAGATCATCTGCCTTCTTCTTTTTCCTTGGGAGGAAAAAAGAGAGAGGAAGCAGTTCACAAAGCCAAGCCATCAATTCTCGACAGAGAGAAAATAAATAAAATCGAGCCCGACTTCGAAAAGAGATCGAAGGAAGAAAATAAAGGAACGGAAGGGGGAAGGAAAAAAGCGCTCTAGCCTTTCTCCGGCTGGACGATCCTCGTTCGAATTACTCTCAAAGAATTCCCATCTCCTTGTTCATCGTCAAGCCATGCCCTTTCAACTCGTCTTGCGATCTTTTCCCCGGCGCAGATCGCCGCAATCGCTGGCCCCTTCCCAGAAACCCCGACCGCACTTGCCCCCTCCTTCATTGCGAGCTCTATCGGCGAAAAGGAGTACCCGAGAGCTTCGCACTGGATCACAGAGTTGAGAGTCATCGCTTCCGCAATCTCGCCCTGAAGCGCAAGCTCAAATGCCTTCCTTGATTCTCTCCTAAACGAAGAGTAAACCTCATTTGCATCAATGCTGCTCGTGAGCTTTTCCTCTCCGATCGGGATTCGGATCACCACGCTTGTTCCAAACTCTTTCGAATCAAACCTTGAATGCTTCAATATCTTCATCCTCCTATTATCAGTAAGTACGAGCCCCCCAAGAAAACAAGCGGCTGCGTCATCAAGCGCTCCGGTTATCGAAGCCCCAGATTTCTTCGATGCATTGCAGCTCAACCTTAGAATTTCGCTCTTACTCAATCCCGATCTCCTCCTACCCCCACGAGCTACTAGCTTTGAAATAGCGCTCACAACAGCTACTGAGAGCGCACTTGAGCTTTTGAGTCCGACTGCGGGCGGGATGCTCGAATCAACCAAGAGCGAGATGGCCTTACCCCGATCGAGTTTAAAGCCAAGAGAATTCATCGCATCGATTGCGCAAGTTCTCAAAAGATTGTGAGCATCTTCTACCTCGCTTTCTATGAAGATTATATTTCGCTCTCCGCCCTTCTTCCAAGATGGCTCGGAATCAATAGAGATCAATTCTGCTTTCACTTTGCAAGGGATTCCAACTCCTACCGCCCCCCCAAAGCCAGTCGCAAGCGAATTGACAACTGAGATGGCGGCGTGACACCGAGCTACCGACAAGGCGAAGGAAAAAGACCTGACTTCTGCTTCTTCTTTCCTGTGAGCTATAAATAACAACTTTTCTTTTTGGGAGGGGGAGGGGAGAGAAAACCCAGATCAGACAAATCCCCCAACTACAGTGCCCTACTTTGACTCACAGAGAGAGAATCTAGAATAGTCTGAGCAAGCTTCTTACTTATTCCGCCAACCTGCTCAATCTCTTCCCTACTAGATCTTTTGAGGGCCTCGATCGACCCAAAGTGCGCAAGGAGATTCCTCTTCCTCTTCTCCCCGATTCCAGGAATATTATCCAGGACAGAGGATGAGGCCTTCCTTGCTCTGAGCTTCCTGTGATAGGTTATCCCAAACCTGTGAGCCTCATCTCTTATGTGTTGCAAAATATGAAGCGCTTCAGAGTCCTCCCCGAGCCTTATTGGGTTTGCCCTCCTGGGAGTGAATACGAGTTCTTCCTCCTTTGCGATCGAGACGGTCGGGATTCCAAATATCCCGTCCCGATGCATCTGATCTATCGCGGCCTTTAGGTGCCCCCTCCCTCCATCTATCAAGACAAGATCGGGGATGCCCTTCGAGAATCTTCGCCCACTTCGTCGTACTCCCCCTTCACCATCCCGCTCGGAGAGAAGCCTTCTGAATCTCCTCCCTATCATCTCGGCCATCATCGCATAGTCGTCTATCCCCTCGACAGTCTTGATCTTGAACTTTCTATACTCGCTCCTCTCAGGGAAGCCGTTGACAAAAACAGTCATAGCCCCGACGGCCTCGCTTCCGCGAATGTTTGACACATCGAAGCACTCTATTCTCCTCGGGAGCTTTGAAAGCTCGAGAGCCTCCTTGAGATCTTTGAGAGCTCTTAACCTCTCCCTCCTTCTGAACTCGCTCTTCGATCCCTCCTCCTTCAAGACAAGAAGCGCGTTTTCCTGAGCAAGCTTGAGGAGCCTCCTGTTCTCTGGACTGTTCGTTCCAATCGTAATCCTTACCCCACCTCCCTTTCCTTCCCCTTCTTTTTCTTCCTTGTTCCCTCTCTTCAAGCTCCCAAGGAGCGATGAAATTTCCTCCGACTCTCGAATCTCGCAAGGGACGACTATCTCGCTTGGGATCCTTTCTTCAAAACTGCTACCACCAACATCATTATCATCATCACCCCCGGCATTGGAGGCTCGAGCTCCCGAGATAGGAGCTCCATAGTACTGCGAGATGAGCGCCGATATTATCTCCGAATCCCCCTGAGAGGGGGACGATGACTGTGACGACGAACTTGCTCCCTCAAGAATGAACTTTTCCCTTCCCACAACCGCGCCTCCTCTAACTTGAAACACAACCGCCGCAACAATTCCTCCCTCCCCCCTTGCAATCGCCAAAACGTCCTTGTCCCTCTTCTCCTTACCCCCAGCGCTTCTCGGGAAAACTATTCTTTGCTTGAGAGCAGTCGTCTCAAGAGATCTTATCTCGTCCCTCAGCCGAGCTGCCCTCTCAAAATCCTGCTTCTCAGCTGACTTCCACATCTCATCGTACATCTCCTTGCTCAGCTGAACGAGTTTCCCCTCAAGGTACATCTGGAATTTCTTCACATCCTGAAGATACTCCTCTCTTGAGACTGCGAAGATGCACGGGGCCTTGCAAAGTCCTATGCTGTGATCTATACAGGCCTTGAACTTCTTCACTCCGTCTAGGGGAAGGGAACAAGCCCTAATCTGAAACATCCTACGAAGATACTTCACTGTGCGCTTTGCCGCTCTCACGTTTCCATATGGGCCATAGTACCTTGACCCATCTCCTTCCTCCACCCGGCGAGTCACAATCACTCTGGGGTAGGGCTCAGAGACAGTGATTTTCACGTAAGGATAGCTCTTGTCGTCCTTGAGTCTTATGTTGTATCGTGGCTTGTGTTTTTTGATCAAGACATTTTCAAGGATCAGGGCTTCGACAGGTGTCTGTGTGAAGATATAGTCGACGCTTTTGATTTGATCCTTCAGAGATTGCCCAATTGGATCATCGATTCTCGGATGGAGATGTGCCAGGATCCTGCTTTTAATGCTCGAGGCCTTTCCAACATATACCGGCCTCCCCTCGGAGTTCTTGAGAATGTAAACACCGGGCTTTTCAGGTAGAGTTTCAAAATCGGACACCTTTGTTGAAATGGGCTGCGGCACGACCTTCGCCCTCATCATCGCGGTGGGACTTGTGACGATGTTCTTGTTGTTGCCAATACTCAAATTGCTAGTCTTTCCCCCTCCCCCTCCCTTTCCCTACTTGTATTGCAACTCTAACTATCTTTTCAGGATAGCTCAGAGGTGATTGTTCATTTCATCTCCGTTACCATATGAATTCTTGATTCAAAATGATCAATGAAATATGGGAAACGAGAAAGAAAGAATTACACGCCCTCTTTGGAGGGAGGAGTCCGTAGCGCTCATGATAAGGATGGCGAGAGTGAATGAGAAACCTTGTGTTCAGAAGTGCCTCCATAGAAGATGCTCTCCTTAAGCTCAACATGGACTGGCAGGATCTTTTTCAGAAATTGACCCGTGTAAGATGCTGGATTCATGGCCACTTCTTCTGGCGTCCCTTCGGCAACGATCAACCCTCCCCCAGCCCCGCCTTCGGGGCCCAAATCGATTATCCAGTCGGCAGTCTTGATGACGTCCAAATTGTGCTCTATTACAATCACCGTATTGCCAGCATCGGTTAATCTCCCAAGCACCTCGAGGAGTTTCTTGATGTCCTCAAAGTGAAGGCCTGTTGTGGGCTCGTCAAGAAGGTAGAGCGTCTTACCCGTAGGCCTCTTTGAAAGTTCGCTAGCAAGTTTCACCCTCTGGGCCTCTCCCCCAGAGAGAGTGGTTGCAGACTGGCCAAGTTTGATGTACCCCAGTCCTACGTCGTTGAGAGTCTCGAGCTTCCTCTTTATCCTTGGGATATTCTCGAAGAAATTGAGTGCCTCTTCGACAGTCATTGAAAGCACGTCTGCGATATTCTTCCCTTTGTATCGTATATCGAGCGTCTCCCTGCCATACCTCCTCCCCTTGCAAACCTCGCAGGGAACGTAAACGTCAGGGAGAAAGTGCATCTCGAGCCTTATTATCCCATCTCCTTCGCAGGCCTCGCATCTTCCTCCTCTTACATTGAAGCTGAAGCGACCGGGCTTGTAACCTCTTGCCCTCGCCTCAGGCAGCTTTGCAAATAGATCTCTTATGTCGGTGAAGACTCCGACGTACGTTGCTGGATTCGATCTCGGAGTTCTTCCAATTGGAGATTGATCAATGATTATCGCCTTGTCGATGTTTTCTATCCCTTCGATTCTGTCGTGAGCACCAGGCTTCTCTCTAGAGCCATAAAGCTTGAGGGCTAGCGCGCGATAGAGTATGTCGTTGACAAGCGAGCTCTTCCCTGAGCCCGATACCCCAGTGACGCATGTGAAGACTCCAAGCGGAAATTTCACGTCTATGTTTCGGAGGTTGTTTTCCCTCGCCCCTCTCACAATTAGATACTTCCCACTCGCACCAGCTCTTCTTCTCCTTCTTGGAACTTCGATCGTTCTTCTTCTGGAAAGATATTGACCAGTGATTGACTCCTCGCATTTCTTTATCTCCTCAGGAGTTCCAGTGGCGACAACGTATCCTCCGTGAATCCCAGCGCCTGGTCCAAGATCGACTACGTAATCAGCAGAGAGTATCGTTTCTTCATCGTGCTCGACCACGAGCACGGTGTTCCCAAGATCGCGAAGGGTCTTCAAAGTAGAGATGAGTTTCTGATTGTCTCGCTGGTGTAGTCCAATGCTCGGCTCATCGAGAATGTAGAGCACTCCTACCAGACTCGAGCCAATCTGAGTAGCAAGCTGGATTCGCTGAGCCTCTCCACCTGACAAGCTCGCCGCAGGTCTATCTAGAGTGATGTAATCGAGCCCCACGTTCATGAGGAATGTGAGCCTCGACTTTACTTCCTTCAAAATCTGAGAAACGATCAAGTGCTCCTTCTCAGAGAGCTCAAGCTTAGAGAAGAAATCAAGCGCCTGTTTGATCGAAAGGTTTGATACCTCGGAAATCGACTTGCCTCCAACTGTTACGGTCAATATTTCAGGCTTGTATCTCTCCCCATTGCAAGAAGGACAAACCTGATTGCTCATGAATTTAGAGTACCACTCCTTCATATACTCCGACTCTGTCTCCATGTATCTTCTCTCTAGTTGCGGGAGAATTCCCTCAAACTCTCTGTCGAAGTACCATCTTCTTTCCCTTCCATCGCCGAACTCGAATCTTAGTTTCTCCTCCCTCGAACCATAGAGCAGGATTCGAAGGTGCTCCTTCTTCATTTTGTTTATGGGGGTGTCTAAGCTAAACCCATAGTGCCTAGCAACAGATTCGAGAGATCTCATAGCCCAAGAGTCAGAGTCAGACATTGTGACTATCGCTCCCTCCCTGATTGATTTCGACTTGTCCGGGATAACCAGATCTGGATCCATGTTGAGAAGATAGCCGAGTCCAAGACACTGCTTGCAGGCGCCAAATGGGCTGTTGAACGAGAACATTCTGGGCGAGAGTTCCTCAAGAGAGAAACCGCAAGTCGGGCAGGCCATGGTCTCACTTAGAACTATCTCATGATCCTTATCCCCATTGACGTCGAAGATGACCGTTCCCCTAGAGAGGCTCAAGGCCGTCTGGATAGAATCCGCCAACCTCTTTTCAATACCAGGCCGTATCACCAGCCTATCGACAACAGCCTCTATCGTATGTTTCTTGTTCTTCTCAAGCTTTATACTTTCAATTTCGTCTCCTCCTTCGCTCAGTTCAAAAATTTCTCCATCTATCCGTGCCCTCGAATAACCCTCCTTCCTTAGATTTTTTAGGACCTCCTTGTGCTCCCCCTTCTTTGACTTTACAACCGGCGAGAGAACCACGACTCTCGTGTCTTGTTTGAGCTTGAGAATCTGATCAACCATCTGGTCGACTGCTTGCTTCGCTATGACCTTGCCGCACTTTGGGCAGTGAGGTATACCTATTCGCGAATACATGAGGCGAAGATAGTCGTGTATCTCTGTTACAGTTGCAACAGTCGATCTGGGGTTCTTAGCTGCTGCCCTCTGCTCGATTGAAATCGCCGGGGAAAGGCCCTCGATGTAATCAACGTCTGGTTTGTCCATCTGACCCAAGAACTGTCTTGCATAGGCAGAAAGTGACTCAATGTACCTTCTCTGCCCTTCAGCGTAAATTGTGTCAAACGCTAGGGACGACTTGCCCGAGCCCGAGAGGCCAGTGATAACAACGAATCTGTCTCTTGGGATCTCAAGATTGATGTTCTTGAGATTGTGTTGACGCGCCCCTCTGATTATTATTCTGTCCTTTGAGCGCTGAAGAGTACCGGAATAGTCGATTCTCGAGCTGCCCTCAGGATCGGAGTTTGAATGCGACAAATTCTCCATCGGCTCTTTCAAAGTCTTAGACGAGTGTATCTTCTTCATGAAAATGAAAAGAAGCAGCAGCATCTATCTCAGTTCTTTCCTTGATGCAAGCTTCTGCTTCACTCTTTCCTTGATATCCAGTTTTGAGATTAGCTGGCAAATCGACTTAACTCTTTCTGAGCAAGTTCAAGACAATTTGATTTCTTTGTACCAGTGTTCAGGGGGTATGGGTCGATTGACCTTCATACCCTAATTCTCTTTCTAGACCTTTTCCCTTTTCTGAAAGGAAAGAAAATCTTATTGCAAGAGGGAAGAAGAAAGATTGACGAGCAATTCCAGAAAAAATAGTTCAACTATGCACCCACTTCTATTATTCACAGAGATTGCAGGTAAATTTCATACGACAATCAGAAAGTCTGATTCAAAGACTTACAACAATTTTTTGATGCGCATGGATTGTCTTTGTTTACAGCTTCAAGCATTCAAACTGTTCGTCTATTTTGGACTGAAATCAATTTCTCCAGATCAATATTAAATGAAGTAAAAAATGGTGAAAATAGACAATAGGCGAAAAAGAGCCGAAGACAAAAGAGTGAGAGGTTTCCTCAAAGAGATTGCTTGAAGGAAAGAGTCGAGGGTTCAGCCTTTACACTTAAAAAGAAAGACCCGATTCTTATTGTTATATCGAAGAATTTGCACAGAAGAATTTCAAGAGCTTTTCACAGCTTCAGCGGGAGTGATCTCAGCTGAAACGTTTTGGCTGGAACTTGTTTGACCAAGAGTTTGTTTCTGTTCTGGCACAATTTCCCCTGTTGCAGCCCTTGCCCCGAGCCGAGTTATCTTCACAGTTACCTCTTCGCTTGGCTTTGCCCCGCGAACAAAGACGATGAATCCTTCTACTTTCGCGACACCCTCTCCCCGTCCGCTCATGTCAGTAATTCTCACTCGATATTCCTTACCGAGCTCGACTGGCTTGTCTCCTGCGGACCTTTCTCCTCTTCCACCGTATTCTCCTTCTCTTCCACGCCTTCGGGCTTCGTAGGCCTTTGAGGGTTTGTCGCCATAGAAACTCCCCCTCTGACCTCGCCTTTCACCACTCAAAATAATACAACCACAAAATTAGGAAGTTCATCCCTTATCAATCATTCGGTGCGGCCTTTTGCGATACCTGATCCAAACTTATTGTAAAGCTAAGCTTTGAGCAATTCCCTTGAAAAGCACAAAGGAATGCCCTCATATGCTTCCGTCTGTAAAACCGAGTATTTCGTTTTGCGACAAGAGAGGGGTAGTGAGGAGGGATGCTAGAAGATTCGCAACAATGATAGATGCGATCGCTCTTTTTCTTCAGCAGCTCCTTTTGAGCAACACCGCCCCCAAAAAGTGATAAATCAGCAACAACAATTATTATTTCAGTGCCGACGGCGCGCTGTTTAGAAATCATGCCCAAACCCGAAATTTCGATTTCAAAGAAAGTGTTGCCTTCGCTCCCTAATGAGTATAGAAAGACTGTGCTCGGAGATCCTATGGGGGCGGATAATCAATATCGTGGCCCTTCTGGAGTGCACGTGAGAGAATACAAGGACTCCTTCGTCGTGCATGTTGACGAGGTCGATCCGAGGTTTGATGTGCTCGGACATCTTGTTCAAGATACTCCAGAGACTCTTGCGGCCTTTGGAGCTGGGCTCATACTTTCCAAATTGGGCTTTCATCCCCGCTCAGAGAAGAGCTCTCACAAGTGTAGTAAGATCGAAGCTGCAAAAGAAAGAATGGACAAGAACGAAAATCGTGTATGTGATAGAAATCGCTTTGGTGCAACTTCTATGTCTTTAATTTTCTCAATATTCTTGTTTGACAGAATGTTTAGGCGCATCAAGCGTTTGCTTCTAGGTTTCTAAGATGATTAGAAAAATGAACGAAAAGAAAGGAGAGCCATTCTCCCTCCACAAGACTTTGCAAGGCGGACAAAGACAAATACTAGTCCTTTCTTGATCTTTTGATTTGGAATGCAAATCATAAAACCCGAAACTCGCAGGCTGCTTCAAGTCGTTATCAGATTTGCGCCAGTTGTGATCCGATACAGACGCGATAGAAGGGAGATCAAAGATGCTGAAGGAAAGATACCTCATCCTGAAAAATATCGAAAGCACGCAGTCAAAGCAGTAAACGCCTTTGTAGATCTTGGGCCTGCTTTCATAAAATTAGGGCAGCTCCTATCTGTACGGCCTGACATACTTCCTCAACCTTACATCGAAGAATTCGCCAAACTGCAGGACGAAGTTCCTCCAGCTCCCTTCTCTTCGGTGAAAGATATGATAGAGAAGGAAATTGGGGGAAGAATCGAAGAAGTATTCGACGACTTTGATTCAAATGCTGTTACTGGTGCAAGTCTCGGGCAGGTTTACAGAGCGAGGTACAAGGGCCGAGAAGTGGTGGTCAAGGTCAACCGCCCAGGCATACATGAGAGAGTGAGCATCGACACAAAAGTCCTCCAGAGACTAGTTCCTCTTGTTGGACGCTTCATAGATCCTTCCCTTCGATTCAGTGCGCAATCAGTTGTAGATCAATTCTCTGAGACAGTGCAGGAGGAGATGAACTACAAACTCGAAGCACGGAACCTTCTCACAATAAAGAAGAATTTGAGGGCCGAGAGAGATGTTGTGGTTCCAGATGTTTTCCCTGAGATTTCGAGCGAGAAAGTGCTTGTTCTTGCTTTTGAGCCCGGAATCAAGGTAAGCGACGTATCTTCACTTGACAAGGCCGGGCTAGACAGGAAGAAAATTGCAAGGCGGGTGGCGAAACTATTCTTTCGAATGCTTCTGAGTCAAGATGTCTTCCATGCAGATCCCCATCCTGGGAACATTGCAATTACTCCCGAGGGAAAGATTGTGCTCTACGATTATGGCATGGTTGGGAGGCTCGATCAAGAGACGAGGACTAGGCTAGTCAGATTTTACACTGCTCTTGCAGATTATGATTCGACCAGAATCATTGACATTATGCTCGAGCTTGGAGTACTACAGCCTTTTGCGAATAGATATGTTATCAAGAGGGGAGTGGAGCTTGCCTTTGCTGACATGCAGGGAAGGAAGGTCGAGGAAACAGAAGTGAGAGCCCTTATGGAAATCGCAAACCGCACGATATACCAGTTCCCTTTCAAACTTCCAAAGAATTTAGTTCTCTACATGAGGATGCTATCAATTTTGGAGGGAGTGTGTCTTCGCCTCGATCCAAACTTCCGATTTGTCAAGATTCTGGGCGGCCTTCTCGAAGAAGAGGGACTAGTTCGTGAAGCGACAGTTGAAGAACTGAAACAGGAATGGAACAAGATTACCCAAGCGATCAATGCTTCCATTGAGATTGCACCAATGCTCAAGAGCTTTCTTGAAAACCAAGGAGCAGGTTCTGGCTTTCTCTATCCAAACGGTGGTGGCGGAGGAGAAAGAAGAAAAGGAAAGCGTGGAACTGGAAGGGGATTCATCATTGGAGTCCTTGGAGGATTTGGAGTTTCTGGAGCTGCAATCTCGATATACTTTTTCAACAGCGGATTTGCTAGGATAGGTCTTGTGATCTCTCTTGTACTTTTGATAGCCGCTGCAGTTGGAAGCAGATTCTAATAATTTAAAAGAAGACAATCCGGTTGGGAAAAAATTAAAACGCAACAAAAAAATGCAAATCTTCTTTTTCCTAAGAAGAGTATCCATTGTGCATCTTTCCACGGAAGAACTTCGTCCTAGTTATCTCTTCCGAAGAGGAAATGGAGAATTGCGATCCGTGTGCACTATTATTTCTACTGAACCTTAATCTTTCCGACGCCCTTGATGGGTAGCCTCACAGTTAGCACACCATTTTCGTATTTTGCAGACGCGGTTGAATTGCCGCCCTTGCCCTCTTCTCCTTCTTCTTCGTATTCAACTTTGACTGGTAGTGGAATTCTCTTGCGAATCGAAAGTGGGCGTTGCTCCCAGTAAGTTGGGCCATCATGCTCCGTAGGATCGCGTTTTGCTGTAACAACTAACGTGTTTTCCCCGCTAAGCCGAGTTCTTATTTTGTCTTTATCGAAACCAGGCATGTCAAGCATGATTACAAGATCCGATCCATCTTCGAACATGTCGACTGGAGGTAGCAATAGTTCATAGACACTCCTAGATTTCTCCCCAATCTCTCTCATGAAGTCTCTCGACAATCGCTGCAAGAGCAAGCTCATGAAGGATTAAAAGGCTGGATGTTGCTGATAAGATTTTATGCGGAAACAGACTTTTCCCATGCGGAAATTCTGACCGTTGGTTTTCTTCTCAAACTCTTTCATCTCTTCTAAAGGAACTACTTTGTTTTCGTTATGTTCGGTCGATACTTTGAACTTTCATCTTAAATCGGCCATTGCTGGCCGGATTAGACTAGCATCTTCATAACAAATTCAATTGCTTTGCGAACCAATCTATAGGTTCTTTTGTATTTTTGTCCTAGATAGCATTAGGTAGGAGAAAGAATGAAAGCTCCTCATTTAACGAAACGTGTTCTCTGGCGCAACGCTTAATTTGTTTCAGTACTCCTTCCTGTACAACTGAGCGATTGGGTTATTTCAATGGCAATGCGTCGGGAGCTTCAATTTGACCCCTTTCCTCATTGATCTTTGGATTCCAACTAGGTGACAATGATTTGGAGATCGTCGGAGCCCAGATTCCAAAGCCTATCAACGAAGGCCGTTCATCCCTGAAATCTCTTCTATCGAACGAATCCTCCTTTTTACGAGACATCAACACGCATGTCGCTGTGGTTGGCTCCAATTTCAAAACGGCCCCAATCTCCAAGAGAGAGAAACTCGCAAAGGCAATCACACTCGATCGACTTTTGAAACTGAAAGGCGAGCTAGGGGAAAGGGAAGCTCCAGAGCTAGTTCTTTTGTCTACTTGCAACAGGATAGAAGTTTACCTTGCGGGTGAAAATCTAGGCTCTCCACTTGAGAGAGTTGCTAATTTGTTTTCTGAACTTTTACAAGAAAGAGAGCCGGGCGATGGCTCTGGATTTTATCACTACTCCGATCGCTCAGCTATAGAACACCTCTTTGAAGTCGCCTCGGGTCTTGATTCTCTTGTCTTGGGAGAAGCCCAGATCCTTTTGCAAGTCTCGGAGGCTGCAAAGAGAGCGTACGAATCCGGCTTGGGAGGTCAGATTCTTCTGAGACTCTTCTCAAAAGCGGCTTCGACTGGGAGAGAGATCAGAGAGTCTTATCCCAAATTTACAAACGGCTTTCGAAATTCGATTAGTCTTTCAGTTCTTGACATCATCGATGAACACTTCAAAACAAAGAGCGAAGCTGCAAGGCCAAATCAAAGAAAACCAAACCTACTACTCATCGGTTCTGGCAAAATGATCAAGCTCGCGATAGAATCTTTGAGGAGATCTCATTTTGGCGAAGTGATAGTTGCGGCAAGAAGCGCATCGAGCAACAAGGAAGTGATAAGGGCGGATCGTGTTGTTCACTTATCTCAGCTTGCGGAGACTTTTGCAAGCACTAGGATAGATGTGGTGATCACCGCAACGTCTTCGGATTCGTACATTCTCTCCGCAGCGGAGCTCGAACCTTATCTTCAAAACTCGAAGTCAAATGATTCCCGTCTTCTGATAATTGACATCTCTGTCCCAAGGAACGTGGATCCCAGACTCGCAGACTACTCCCAGCGCGTGATTCTCTACAATATCGACGATCTTAGAGAGAAAATCTCAGTTTCGGATCAGAACACTCTCACAGAGATTGAGAGAGCTCAGCAACTACAATTGATTCGCAATTCGATATCTGCGAGATGCGAAGAATTCATCTCTTGGTTGAGGGAAACCTCGCAGCTCACCCCCCTCATGAACGCGCTTCGAAGGAAGGCCGAAAGCATAAGACTCGAAGAGCTTCGAAACGCACTTTCGAGACTCCCTGAGCTTGAGCCCTCGGAGAAGAAGGTTATGGAGGTCATGTCGGAACGAATAGTTCGCCGCTTGCTGCACGAGCCTACTATTCGACTCAAAGAGGCCGTTCGTGGAGAAGATTCTCAAAAGTCGAAGATGCTTGCTTCTGCGATGGCAAATCTTTTCGGCCTTGATCTCCAGGAAGAACAAGAAGAAGGCGAAAAGGAAAACAGCGGTAGGAACAATGACGATGATCGCATGTTGCGAACCTTTACCTCTGGAAAGGAAAACGAAAGAGGCACAAGTTCGCCAATTTAACAAAAAGAATCAGTTCTGTTTTTCCGCCTTGTATTGTCTCCCACTTTCTTTGAGCTTCCTCCAAAAAACATCTGGATAGAAAAATGTGGATGAATTCTGGTGCTTGATAGAAAAGTAATAATCGTCGGCTCGCGCGCAAGCCCTCTTGCGCTCGCTCAAACTCAGATTGTCATAGATCTGCTTGTGCGAAAGCTCGGCCTGCGAAAGGCGGATGCATTAGCAAGTGGGAGAGAAAAGGCCAAGGCTACGGGGACCCCTTTTGTATTTGAAATAAGGAAGATATTGACCGCTGGAGATGTTCGATCGGGCAGTTTTCAAAGAAAGCTCAGCGGGAAAGCTGACTTTACCCGGGCGATTGACGACGCGCTGTTAAGAGGAGAGATTGACATTGCAGTTCACAGTTTGAAAGATGTCCCCATCGAAGACACTCGAAGTAAGAGAAAAATTGCAATCGGCGCGTATCCGAAGAGGGATTCCCCCTTTGATGCCCTGATTTTGAGAGAAAGAAGCAGGAAAGGGAATTGGCACAACGGAGGGGCTCGAGGTCTCCAGGCTCTCAAGGAGGGCGCAACGATTGGGACAAGTAGCCTTCGCAGGAAGATTCAGATCAAGGCATATCGCCCAGATCTGAAAATTGTAGATATTCACGGTAACGTTCAGACGCGAATTAATAAACTGCGAAATGCTTCCACTTCTAACTTGAGCGAAAGCAACCTTGATGCCATTGTCCTTGCTGAGGCAGGTCTGCGAAGACTTGGGCTTGGAGGAGAAATAGATCAGGTAATACCCAAGGAAATAGTATTACCGGCAGCTGGTCAAGGCTGCATTGCTGTGTCAGTTAGGGCAGATGACCCCAAGATGATGGAGTTAGTTTCAAGAATAGATCACAAAGAAACCAGAATCGCGGTGACCGCGGAGAGAGCTTTTTCACGTGAGCTTGGTGGTGGTTGCAATACTCCAGTAGCCGCGCTTGCGACAATTCGGGGAGGAAGGGAAAGAATCATCGTCCTTGAGGGAATGGCCGCAAACCAGTGGGCTTGCAGCGATGAAACCTTGCAACATGCGTTCATTATAAGAGATAGTCTCGAATCAAAAAAGCTTGAAGATCCAGAGGCCTTGGGCGGTGAGCTTGGAAGAAGGATCAAATCACTTCTAACCTGATCGAAAGGATCTCTCCGCTAAGAATGGTGGGCTCGAATAGTTTGAGAGAAATCCATTCAAATCCGCCGCTTGAAGGTAGGAAAATTCTTCTGACACGCACTAGGGAAGGGAACATTGTGCTGAAAAAGAAGCTTGAGCAACTCGGAGCGAGCGTTGTTGATTTCCCTTCCATTGAAATTCATCCTCCTTCGAACCTTGAGCAACTTGACAAAGCGATAAAGAGTGTATCTGAATTTGACTGGATACTTTTTACAAGTGCAAGCGGTGTGCGTACCTTTTTCAAACGGCTCAGGGAGAAATCTGGTGGCTCAGTTTCCTTGGTGGCTAGGAATGAAAATAAAAGATTCGCGAAAGTGAAATTTGCTTGCATAGGCCCTGGGACGGCTACTGCCCTAAAAGAAGAAGCTGGAATTGAAGCTTCATTTGTTCCGAAAAACTTTCTCACAGAGAATCTTGCATTAGAGCTTTGCGAGAAATTTGATGTTCGTTCGAAAAAGATACTCATAGTAAGGGCCGAAAACGCTGAGAGGAGAATCGGCCCTATCTTTTCTGAGCATGGAGCCGATAAGGTAATGGAAGTCTCCTCTTACAGAACATCTCCAACTCACGGCGGCAATGGATACCCTCAGATCGAGGTGAATGGAGTTACAGATGTGACCTTTGCAAGTCCCTCGAGTGTGGACTCGCTTGTAAAGGCCGGATTGTCGGGCGAAGATTTGAGGAAGGAGGAAATAGCCGTTCATTGCATAGGTCCCGTGACCGCAAAAAGAGCCCTTGAGAGAGGTTTCAGAGTAAACACTGTGGCGAAAGTTCATACAATAGCTGGATTAGTACAAGCAATTGTCGAGTATTATACAAGCAAGCCCAATCCAACGCAAACTATTCGGTGAACGAAAACGGAAATAGCTGAGTCTTTAGATACTATTTGAGATGTACGCGGCGAGAACCTGAAGATGGATAGACTAGTCATATCCGAACAACAACAGCAAAGAACAAAGACAGAGGGAAGAAGAGGGGCAGTCGCATCCCTTCTAGCTTCTCATGGAGAAAGCAGACCCAGAAGAACTCGTATCTCAAAAGCAATGAGATCTCTTGTGTCCGAAACTATCGCCTTTGATCTTGACCATATAGTTGCTCCTATTTTCGTGAAGGAGGGAGAAGAAGACAATCGATCATACAAAGGCTCGGAAAGAAGCGAGAAGGAACCTATCGAATCAATGCCGGGGATATTTCGATATTCTCTTGGCGAACCTCTAGAAAGGGAGGTTGAGGAAATCAAAGAACTTGGGATCAAGTCTATTCTACTCTTCGGGATTCCCGCGAATAAGGATCCACTAGGGAGTGGGGCTTACAGAGAAGATGGAGTGATCCAGAAGGCAGTTCGACAGATAAAGCGATCCTTCTCTGATTTGATTGTGATCTGCGACGTTTGCATGTGCGAATACACGGATCATGGGCATTGCGGAGTTCTCGACAGTACGGGATACGTCGAAAATGATGAGACCGCAAAAATTCTTGCAAAGATTGCTGTGAGTCAGGCAGAAGCGGGAGCAGATGTTGTAGCGCCGAGCGCAATGATCGACCACCAAGTAGCCGCAATAAGGAAGGGTTTAGATGAATCAGGTTTTATCAACACTGTCATTATGTCTTATTCCACAAAGTTTTCATCCTGCTTTTACGGGCCATTTCGGGAAGCTGCCAGTTCTTCTCCGAGTTTTGGAGACAGATCAAGCTATCAGATGGATCCAAGAAACTTGAGGGAAGCTGTGAGGGAGGCAGTAATCGATGCTGAGGAGGGAGCAGATATTTTGATGGTGAAACCGGCTCTTCCTTATCTAGATGTGATAAGAGCTGTGAAGGAAAGGGTCGATCTTCCAGTAGCTGCATATCAAGTTAGTGGCGAGTATTCAATGATTAAAGCAGCCTCTGCCATGGGCTGGCTGGATGGAGAGAAGGCAATGCTCGAGACTATTTACTCGATCAAGAGGGCTGGTGCTGATATTCTGATAACCTATTTCGCAAAGGATTATGCGAAGATTCTTTCGCGCAAATCTCCAGTAAAAACATGAGATAGGGAAAAGAGTAGAAGACACCGCAAGGAGAAGGGAGAGTGAAAATAGGGAATGGAGACTTCGCAAGCGGAAGCACCTGCAAGTAGAGAACGAGTAGCATCGAGAGAGTCAACTCTTGAAGAACTGCGCGAAGGAAGACAGTTCTTGAAGTACTCCTTCTTCAAGATTCTTCCCTCTTGGAGATCTGCGTCTGATGAAGAGAGGATGAATGCTAAGGAGTCTTTTCGAAAGATCGTCGAGGAATATTCGGAGCGAATGATTGTAAAGCCATTTTCTCTGTTTGGGACAAGGGGGGATTGCGATTTCATGCTATGGACAATCTCTGAGAAACTAGAAGATTTTCAAGGACTCATCTCAGAGATTTTCAAGAGCAGAATTGGAAAGTTCATCTCGACTCCATACTCTTACCTTTCAATGACGAGAAAGTCTGAATACATCAGGGAGCACAGACATCCCGGGCAGGAGGGCGATTCTCTCAAGAGAGTGCCTGGCGATGCGAGGTATCTATTCGTATATCCCTTTGTGAAGAAGAGAGAGTGGTACACTCTTCCGATGGAAGAGCGGCAGAGGATGATGATGGAACACGTAAGGATTGGACACAAGTATCCCACGGTGAAGATCAACACCTCTTACTCCTTTGGATTAGATGACCAGGAATTTGTCCTCTCCTTCGAAAGCAACTATCCTAGCGATTTCCTCGAGCTCGTAATGGAATTGAGATCCAGTGACGCGAGCAGGTACACGCAACTTGAGACTCCGATTTTTACCTGCGTCTCCGTCGCGCTTGAGGAGCTTCTAGAACTTTTCTGAACAATCTGATATTTGCTCTTTTCTCGTTTCTGTGTCCCATTGAAGCATTGGATTACTTCAACGGCCAAAAATCGCTTACAAAAATTGACTCTAGTCAACCACTGAGTCCTTTTTCTCCTTTGCAAGACTATTTCCAAAGACAATAATTGCAAATTGAAACTCGAATAAAAGGGAAAACCTACTGACGCTGCGGAATGTATAACAAAGAGAGCAACAACATTCAATTGTCAAATTGCTTTTAGAGCACATTGGGGATTCAGATCTTTCTTATAGCATATGAAGTGAATGAGAAACTTTCGAATTTTCATTCTGAAAATTATGCCAAAACAGGACAAAGCCCTACCCAGATTCAACAATATGATCCCTTAGAGTATCAGAGGAATCGGTATGCTATAGCGTGCGCAAAGGAGCACACCAAGCAAAAGGAATTTTAACCATGCACAAACTCCTCAATGAACTAATAATAACCATAATTTAATAGAAGAGTTTGGTTTTTGTACCTTCTTGCTTACGAAACCAATATTGATTAGCTATATTCCCGCGAAACACCCGTGCTACTCTACACTAGAGTTGGTCAAGCTCTACGTAGCATCAGGAATCAATGCAATTGAATTTGGATTCCCAAGCAAGAATCCCTGGCTGGACGGTCCCTTGATCAAGCGGCTTCACGAGTTTATGCGCACCTCCGGCATTGACTACAAAAATTCTCATGAAATTTTTTCCGAAATCAGATCTAGAGTGAATATTCCCGTTTTCTTGATGACTTATTCCGATGTTGTGCTTGCAGTAGGAGAAAGGCAGTTTCTTGTCGATTGCAAATTGTCTGGATTCAGTGGCGCGATAATTCCAGACATGGAATTGGATCGAATAGAGGGACTTATGAATGTGAGATTCGTTGATATTTACAAAGATGATTTGAAACAATTAAGGTTTGACTACGACTTGTTCTACCTACGTGCAAGCAAGGCTCAAACCGGTGAAAGACCGGTAATTGATGAAGCTAGGTTGACGAGAGCAATAGATTATCTCAAGAGTAATACAAACGCTCCTGTCATTAGCGGCTTCGGGATAGAGACTGAAGAAGACATTACAAGAATGATGTCCTTTGGTCTTGACGGCCTTGCCATCAGCACGTCAATCCTTAGGGCTCTTGAAGAGCTTCCTCTTGATTTGGTTGGAAGAAAAATAAGATCTTTTTCCTCCTCACTAAAACGATCCTACAAAATTTTGTAGGCCTAAAAGAAATCGGCAGGCGAAGCCGAAGCTTTCGCAATATCTTAAAGGACCTTCGGGACGTGGTGAAGATTACATGGCAGCTTGAGATATTCGAAGTAATTGTCATCGGTACCGATATGGTAGCAGCTACATTACGGATAGCATCAATTTCTTTGCTATAAGATACTCACAAACTTGCGTTCAAAATTGTATCTTGTGACTGACAAGCTCGCTTATGTACCCGCTACCACTTCGATAGCAAAGGTTTAATCTTTGCGTCTTTGCTCACCACATTGAGTTCCATCACGACAGCCCATTCCTACGCGAAGGAAGAGCATTCAGTCGAATTCATTCCTGTCAAATTAATTAGCCGACCATCTCTTAGACTTCGAATCAAGCTAGAAGGGATTGACGATCTTATGAAATCTATCCAATCGGTCGGACTGCTTCATCCTATCATAGTAAGGCCAGTTGGGGACAGCCTAGAAATAGTTGCTGGCGAAAGGAGATTTGAGGCGTGTAGAAGGCTTCACTGGAAAAACATCCCCTGCATTGTACATAACTTTTCTGATAAAGATTCCTTTGAGGTTGCGTTATCGGAGAACATCGAAAGGGAGACATTAAATCCAATAGAGGAGGCTATCGCCTTCAAGAGGTACATCCAAGAATTTGGGTGGGGTGGAGAGTCTGACCTTGCGAAAAGGATAGGCAAGAGTCAACAATACGTATCTCAAAGGCTGAAACTGTTAGATCTTCCGAAGGCGGTGCTTGATCTGGTTACTAGGCGCCAAGTAAATCCATCTGTTGCAAGTGAACTCATATGGGCAAAAGATGAAGGGGCACAAAAACACATAGCCCAAATGGCTAGCCTCTTGAAGCTCACTCAAAGAGAAGTCAGAGATCTGGTTAGATCGATCAGAAAGGCTGTTGTAGTAGACAACAGAAGCGTTTCGGAGGAAAACATTACCCATGCGGATATGGTTCATAACGGAAAGTCTTTTTCCTCTAGCATTGCGAATATGAACACCTCTGAGACCGCATTTCCTATCGCGGTCTCGATCAAATTAAACGAGTCAAAAGACAAAAGAGCAATAGAAAGAGCTTTGCTAACCTTAAAGATCGCTCTCTTCAGGATCGACTCCATTCTGAACGAAGGAATAGAAGATCAGCAGCTTAGAAAGCTGATGCTTGCAACAAGGGTTCAGCTTCATGATATGGCAGATCCGCTGATAAAATTTAAGATGAAATGTAAGTGGAATAATTACAGCTATTAGTTTTCATTGCTGCCTACACGCTGCCTTCATTTGAGTCGCAAGCTCAGCGATATCTTCAAGGTGTTTTCTGGGATCAGCTATATCTTTTGAATAAAGATCGATGATCTTGCTAGCCATGATCACGCCATCCGCGCCAGCCATTACAATCGACCTAGCATGTTCAGCTTTTGAGATACCAAAACCCATTGCAAGAGGGATAGTCTCGCCACAAATTGATCTTACTCTTTTTATTAGCTCAAGTGCCTTTTCGTCAACCTTTTCTCTTGCACCGGTCGTACCCTCAACACTAACAAGATAAACGAAACCTGAGGATCTGGAAACGATCTCTTTGATCCTTGGCGCCGGCGACCTAGAACTTACTAGATGAATCAAATCTATTTCACTTAATCTTACCAACCTTTCAAGGTCACCCGACTCTTCGATCGGTAAGTCTGGTATTATGAGTCCATCGAGATCTAACTTTCTCATTTTGGAAACAAATGTTTCGGGTCCCCCATGAATCACTATGTTGCAGTAAGTCATCACAACGATTGGAGTCTGTGGATTCTGCTTTCTGATTTCGCTTGTAATTTCGAATGCAATAGAAGGAGTCATTCCGGCTTTTAAGGCACGAACGGATGCGTTCTGAATTGTAGGACCGTCGGCGATTGGATCTGAAAAAGGAATGCCTACTTCAAGCAAATCTGCGCCACTTCTTATGAGAGTGTTTGCGAGGTCGATCGTAAAGCGAGGATCCGGATCACCACAAATAACATAGGGAATAAACGCAGCTTCGTCTTTTTCCCTCAGTTTTCGAAAAGTCCCAGTAATCTTTGACAATTTAGATCTGGTTAAAGTTCAATATCGGTTCGAGATCTCTACCCCGAAGTACTTTGAGACCGTGTCGAGGTCTTTTTCTCCTCGTCCTGAAAAATTTACAACAACAGATTCTTTCTTGGAGAAGTAGTCCTTGTTCTTAATTAAGTATGCGATAGCATGTGCGGTTTCAAGAGCCGGCGGTATTCCTTCTAATCGGCATGAGAGAGAATACGCATCGAATACTTCTTGATCCGTTGCGATTCCAACCTTGATCCTTCCTATTTTCTTCAAATTTGAAATTTCTGGACCTCTGCCTGGATAGTTTAACCCAGCAGATCGGGTAGTAGTGGGGTTGACTAATCCGTGCTCGTCTTGAAGGAGGTAGATGTATGCTCCATGCAATACTCCTTCATCTCCTTTTGAGAGGACTGCTGCATGCATAGATCCGTCTATCCCTTGGCCTCCGCCTTCGACGAAGTGAAGCTCCACTTCATATTTATCCAGAAATTCGTAGAATATTCCCATCGCATTGGATCCGCCGCTTCCAGCTGCGATGATTGCACTTGGCAACTTACCTGCGCCTTCCTTTTGCTGGAACTCCTCGATTGTCTCAAGACCTATCACTTTCTGGAACTCCCTCACAATCTTGGGATATGGATGCGGTCCAACTGAGGAACCAAGAAGATAGTGAGTTGTGCCAAGGTTCGAGATCCAATCCCGTATTGCTTCGTTGACTGAGTCCTTTAGTATGCCATTTCCAGTCGATACAGGAATCACATTACCGCCGTTGAGCTTGATTTTGAAAGCATTCAGAGCTTGTCTCTGAATGTCTTTCACGCCCATATAGATATCCGCTTGCAATCCAAGCACAGCCGCGGCTGTAGCAACAGCTAGTCCATGTTGTCCTGCCCCCGTTTCGGCGATCAGTCTCTTCTTTCCCATACTTTTTGCTAAGAGTGCTTGTCCAAGCGCATTATTGATTTTGTGAGCTCCAGTATGGAGAAGATCCTCTCTCTTGAGGTAGATACGCGTTCCAACTCGCTCGCTTAGATTTTGTGCAAGATAAAGAGGTGTCGGTCTGCCGGCATAATCGTGCTCGAGAGTCCTGTAGTAATCTTGTTGAACCTTGTCGTTTTTGAACCGTTCGAAAGCCTCCTCAAGTTCCTCAAGAGCAGGTATTAAAAGCTCAGGAACATATCTGCCTCCAAAAATTCCAAATCTTCCACGCTCATCAGGAAGGTCCTTGAGTTTTGCAAACATTCCAACACAGAATGAAGCTATTCAAGTATATATGCAAACAAAGCTATCCGATCAGATAAGAAAGCTGATGAACTATGCAAAATTTGTCGCGGACTATTGTTTTAGTTGAGATATGCTTTTGGATTTTGATTACCAAAAATAATTCAATTGGGTAGGATGTATTCTGACTTTATGGAACCAAGCAATTTGTCGAGTTCGTTTTGATTGAATCCGATTCGGTCATGAACTGCCATGACTTCTGTCACTTTCACATTGTAACATGAGCTGTCTTGAGTCGAAAAAATTGTCAAATTTGAGACGTAGAAGGGCATAATATGTGATTTGGCAGTTGAGATGAGCAGACACTTCGGAATAGGGAAAACGAATTCTGCAATCCTGTAATCAATCCCGCACTGGTTACAAAGCATTTTCCTGGCTTTCGAATAAGAGCATTTTTCAAAGCAACTCTGTATGACATGTTCACCGTATGACTGACAAGTTTGTTCTAACTTCGGATGGTTTCAAAAAAGAACTTCTGGTTTACTATTTTACGATTTTGTCTCAAAATCTTTCTTTCTTCAAACTTTTTATCGATTTAATAGATTCTTCTCGGGAGTGACCATCGTTTTGGTTTTGCTTCAAACAACGGGACTGACGAAGCGTTTCGGAGGACTTACGGCAGTTAAGGATTTGGATCTTGTGGTGAAAAAGGGGGAGATCTTAGGATTAATTGGTCCTAACGGTGCTGGAAAGACAACAACTGTCAACCTGATCTATGGCGTTTACAGACCTAACTCTGGAAAAATCGTATTCGACGGTTCTGACATTACCTACTCGAATCCTAGCAAGAATGCTAGGCTCGGAATCTCAAGAACATATCAGACACCAAGACCTTTTTTCAGAATGAAGGCTATTGAGAATGTAATGGTTGCGGCAATGTTTGGAAGCAAAGGCATAAGGAGCATCACAGAAGCAAGGAAAGAAAGTTTGGAAAAACTCGAGTACGTGGGGCTTTTGAAACACTCAGAGACTATTTGCAACCGACTTACGATAGGAGAATTAAGACGGTTAGAGCTTGCAAGGGCTATGGCAACGAGTCCAAAACTCCTTTTGCTTGACGAAGCTCTCGCCGGCCTGAGCCCGAGTGAGATCAATGAACAAATAGAGCTCATAAAAAAGATCCGGAACTCCGGGGTCACTATACTAATCATCGAACACCTAATGAAAGCTATAATGAACACCTCTGACAGAGTTGTAGTACTCGATTACGGTGAAAAGATAGCCGAGGGTACTCCATCTGAGATCTCACGCGACAGAAAGGTCATCGAAGCATATCTTGGAGAAGAAAAAATTGCTTGAAGTGAATAACCTTTCTGCCGGATACGGTCGAATTCAGGTCCTTTGGGATGTTTCTATTAACGTAAAAGATAAGGAGATAGTGGCTCTTGTTGGCGCAAATGGAATGGGTAAGAGTACCCTTATCAAGTGCATAATGGGTGTTCTAAAACCTAAATCAGGAAATATTTTTTTCAATGATAAAGATATTACTGGCAAGGCTCCTCACGAGATAAATCGAAACGGTATCGCACTTGTGCCTGAAGGTAGAAGACTATTTTATCTCATGACTGTTGAAGAAAACCTTCTCGTTGGGTCTCAGACAAGAGAGTCGAAAGAAAACAGGTTCAAAAATCTTAGAAAGATATATTCCACATTTCCTGAACTTGAAATGAGAAGATCACAACTTGCTGGCACTCTGAGTGGCGGAGAACAACAAATGCTAGCCATTGGCAGGGCTTTGATGTCTCAGCCGTCTCTTCTGATACTTGATGAGCCGTCACTTGGTCTATCTCCAAAGGCATTTCAAAGAGTCCTTTCTGTTATTAACGAAATACGAGAGGCAGGCATATCAATTCTCTTGTCTGAACAAAGTGCGGTGCAAGCATTAAGGGTAGCTGACGGAGCTTTTGTTATGCAATCAGGTAGAGTCGTTCTTTCTGGTAGTTCATCAGAAGTGATGTCGAATAGGAACATCAAAGAAGCGTATCTGGGAGTATGATCTCTTTTGCGTTCTCTCATGATTTATCCAATCATCCTTGGAGTTTTGACTTTGGCGATCGTAGCTGCTTTGCTTGTGAAACAGACGATAATTGTGCAGTTACTGTTGATCAGTTTGGTTTCTGGCTCACTTTTTGCAATAGCAGCATCAGGGCTCTCTCTTACTTATGGCATTCAGAAGGTGATGAATGTTGCTCACGGGGACCTCATAATACTGGGTTCCTACTTGTTGCTCTCTTTCACTTCTCTTAGTAGCAAGATACCTGAAATCAATCCCGTATTATTTGTAATCTTAACAATCCTAATTTTAGGAATTTCTGGCGTATTTCTAAATGTTGTGTTAATCGAGCCAGTGAAAAAATACGGTTTTGAGCCGCCTATTTTGATTACTTTTGGAGCCCTCATCTTTATAGAAGCAGTCCTGCAGTTGATTTATGGTGGCGATGTCCGTGGGATCACGATTGCTTATTCTTCGATAAACTATGTAGTCGATGGTGTGTTTATTCAATATCTCGGATTGGTGACTTTAGTCACTTGCCTAATAACTTTTGGTCTAATCGAGGTAGTCATTTCAAAAACAGATCTTGGAAGAGCCATAAGGGCCTCATCTCAAGATGCAGAAGCTGCGGAATTCTTAGGGATAAATGTAAAGAAAATCCAGCTTATAGCATTCGTAATAGCTACAATGCTTGCTGGTGAAGCTGGTGTTTTGTATGGCTTGACGCAGGATTTTACCCCTACCACGGGGCCGACAATTCTCATAACCATTTTAGCTATCATTGTCCTTGGTGGAATCGGGAGTTTATCAGGTACCTTCGTTTCCTCAATGGTGATCTCTATAATCGACGTTGTAATTTCGTACTACGTAAATGCAGGAATAGGATACTTAGCCACACTTATAATTTTCTTGATAGTTATCGTGGTAAAGCCCACAGGAATTTTTGGAAGAAGCCTCAGGTAACGTTGTCGTGCTAAGGAAAATAACTCTTCCAAATAAATTGATGAGATCCTTACCAAGACTCACAATTGCAAAGTTTCTTGTTATTGGCTTGCTCACATTGGTTCTTCTAATATTGCCGACCTCGAGCGTGATTCCTTTTCCAATCGAAACATTGCTCCTATACTTTATTTACGTGTCGTTATCCACCAGCTGGAACTTTGTGGGCGGATTCGCAAATCTCCTTAATCTGGGCCATGCAGCTTTCTTTGGAATAGGCGCTTTCTTCTTCACAATCTATGTGGTTGCTGGCATGCCCTATTTGATATCAATATTCCTTGGCGCTGGAACATCAACACTGTTTGCTCTCGTTTTGATTCCTACCTTCAGACTTAAAGGGGATTACTTTGCGATTGCTACCCTCGTTCTGCCTTTCGTTCTGGAGACGGCTTTAGTGTACACATTTAACATAACAACAGAATCTCTTCCGCTTTCAACAAGACTTTCAGTTCTTGATTACTATTACATGTCTTGTGCCCTCATGTTGTTCTCCACCGGCTCGGTCTTTATCTTATTACGTTCACGTTATGGATATGCCCTTAGGGCAATTGGAGAAGACGAGGAAGCCGCACAAGGGCTTGGGATAAAGATCCTGTTTTACAAATCAAGTGCACTGTGCCTTAGCGCTTTTATTGCTGGATTTGCGGGGGTTGTTTACGTACAATATCTTACCTTGCTTCTTCCAAAATTTATGTTTGATCTTTCATGGACTTTGCTACCTGTTTTTATGACTCTGATAGGAGGCATCAGGACTCAATGGGGCCCGATAATCGGTGCGATAATCTACGGCTTGCTCTCACAGTACATCGCTGTTGCATTGCCTGGATCCGCTTACAGTCTTGTGATATTCGCAGTGATCATCATTCTAATCGCTCGATTCGCACCAGGGGGCTTGGCGTCAATTGCTTTTCGATTTCAGAAGGACATAGAGTCTTCTCAGGGACGATGATGTTAGAACAATGTTTCATCGAATCGCTGTTTCAAGTTCTTAGCTACGCTATTTCGTCACTTGGGTCAAGGTTCAGTTATCAATGCTCAGTCAAGTACTCCGCTTTTGGTTGTCTCCTTTTATCTGCTACTGTGAAGTCAAAACACTTCGGCCCCTTCCTAGAGAATCCCAAGCACCACCTTTCTTCATCATCCAAACCTTTAGTGAAATATTTATCATTAATTACTTATTTGAGTAATTCAGTTTCAATCCCCGCTGTTGATTTTTTGTGAATTGAAGCGGTCAGGTGACTTTTCATTTCCATATTTCTCGGAAAGCCTAATGAAGCAACCATTGATTTCTGATAAGCTTTGCAGGTAGGTTGTCTTCGTGTGGAACATTGACAGTCCAAGAATCATCACCAAATGTTATCCTTCCTTGTAAGTTGAATTTGCAAAGCAGGATTAGGACAGAAACTTTTGAAGGTGCCTTTGTTTTGGAGCTCTTTGAGACATTTCGGAAATATGTATCCGAATTCTACCCCATTTTTAACGTTTAAATTAAAGAAATGATTTCTCGTTTCCGAGGTTTGTTGAAGCGCATCAAACGTGCGATATCTACAACGATTGTGGCAGTGATAGTAGTTATAATCATCATAGCAATAATAGGCGGAGTTTATCTTGCAGTCATGAGCAGAACACCGGGGAATCCAAGCTCACCTTCAAGTAATCAAACAAGCGTCCCATCCTACATACTCATCGGAGCTTCCATACCCCTATCAGGAAACTTCGCTTTCTTTGGGCCGGAACAGAACTTTACCTTTAATCTTGCTGTCCAAGAGATTAATGCAGCAGGAGGAGTTTGCATCAAGTCATTGGGGAAATGCATACCTCTCAAGATTGCGATACTTGATGACGGAAGCCAATCGCAGAACACCCTCAACAACATGCAAACTTTCATCAATGAAGGAGCTGTAGCCATCGCCGGTCAGCTAGGAGGAAATACTGGGCTGTTTACACCCTTTGCAGAGCAGCATCACATAATTTATGTCGGTGCAAATTATCCTATAACATCTTCAAATCAAAATTACAGTTGGGTATACACCATCTTTCACAACCAGAACGATGAAGCGAATGTCTTTTTCCATTGGCTAGCAAACCAGACAACACCTTCGGATACCACTGTGGCGATAGTCGAGGAACAAGGTGATGATGCCAGTGCTGCTAATGGCGCGGCAGGATATCAGGTGGCCACGCAACTTGGATTCAAAGTCGTTTTTCAGGACACTTATCCAACTGGAGCAACTGTCTCTCAGCTAGAGACGGAAATGCTCAAACTTAAGCAAAACCACATCGATGTAGTCTATGGGCTACCAATTCCACCAGATGCAATTAATATGATCCAAGCAGCGCATGATGTTAACTATGTACCAAAGGCCTGGGGGCTCACAAGAGGAACTGCTGTGTACCCATTTGGTCAGGTCCTTGGCAATCTCTCGAATTATGTTACAGCTTCATTTGACTGGAGCCCATACGTAAAATACACATGGCAATTCAACAATGCGACTTTCACAACCGATGAGCTTGTGAAAAACTTGACCTCTGCAGGAATACACCCCATACTTGCTGGAATGTACTGGGCAGAAGTACAACTTATTGCTCAAGCAATAGAAAACGCCAACTCGCTTCAAGAATCAGCTATACAGCAAGCGATGAACAACATAAACATATCAACCCCAATTGGCAGAGTGGCCTTCCTTCCAACCCACTGGGATGCTTATACCGGCCAGAATATGCTTCTATTTCAATGGATGAACGGGACTTTGCAGATCATCTATCCAAACTCCCAAAAGACTGCGAATGGTGTTTTCCCAGTCCCAGGTTGGAATTCATAATCAACAAGATGAAGGCCTTTATCGTTCAGAGGCTTAATCCTTTGCCTTTCGTTGGTAGTCGAGGTTTTACACATTTTGAAGAGCAAAAAACGATGAGCTGGAATGGGACAGTTCACTCTTGTGTATGATCTTGGAACTACCGCGTGCAAATCAGTTCTTTTTGATTTCGAAGGGCGTTTGATAAGAAGCATAGACATAGAGTACCCCACTAACTATGCAAGACCGGGGTGGGCGGAGCAAAATCCGGATGATTGGTGGAAAGCAGTTGTTCTGTCAACGAGAGAAATACTTGCAACTCAGGGTATCATCCCCTCGGACATAGCTGGGATCAGTTTCTCTGGTCAAATGGAAGGCTGTATCCTTCTCGACTCTAAAGGTCAAACAGTCAGACCTGCAATAATCCATCTTGACTCTAGAGCAAGGAAAGAAGCTGAATGGCTAAAACAAGTTATAGGCGTCGACAAAATAATTGAAATCACTGGAAATCTAGTTGACGCGGAATGTACTCTTTCAAAGATTCTCTGGGTCAAGAATAATGAGCCTGGTTCGTTTCAAAAGGCTAAGATCTTTCTTAGCGGCGCGAAGGACTACATAGCACATAGATTTTCAGGAGGGAGGGCGTTCACTGACTATGTGGACGCTTCGATCTCCTTCTTGTTTGATATTCGTAAATACGAATGGTCAGATCCTCTCCTCAGAGATATAGGTATAACAAAGGACAATCTAGCAGAGCCGGTCCCTTCCTCAACAATAATTGGCGAGGTTTCTTCACAAGCTTCCTTTGAAACTGGTGTCAAGGTAGGGACTCCGCTAATCATGGGGGGTGGAGATGCTGGTTGCGCTGCAGTCGGTGCAGGTTGCGTCTTGAAAGGTGATACTTGTGCAAACATTGGGTCGACTGCTTGGATTGCCACAGTTTCTGACAGTCCTCTTGCTGGCAAACCACAAGGACTTTACAACCTGCGGCACCCAGATCCGAAACTTTTCATGCCAATCGGCGCCGTCCTGAGTGCGGGGCACTCGTATAGGTGGTTGAGGGAACAATTTGGAGCGATGGAGGCATCGATGGCAAAGGTCTTGGGGATGACAGCTTACAATCTTATGGATGAAGAGGCCGAAGTTGCAGAGCCAGGAAGTGACGGTCTGATTTTTCTGCCTTATCTGATGGGAGAACGAACCCCATACAGAGATCACAACGCCCGAGGGGTCTTTTTTGGATTATCCCTGAGTCACAAAAGGCAACACGTGATCAGAGCAGTACTCGAGGGAGTTGCTTACGGTCTGCGAAACGTGATTGATACCTTCGAACAGTTGGGGTTATCTATTTCGGACGTCAGACTCTTTGGAGGAGGAACAAAGGGCCTTATTTGGCAAGAAATAATGAGCAATATTTTTGAAAGAAAGATACTTGTTCCCCAGATCGTCGAAGTTACATCTTTTGGAGCGGCAATTACTTGCGGAGTTGGACTTGGAATCTATAAAGATTATACAACTGCGAAGAAACTTATCAGGATTGATCGAACTGTTGTTCCCGATACCTCGATTTCGAAGTTGTACGCGGAATACTACAGAATCTATATTTCACTCTATCCCATCTTGAAGGAGAAGTTTGCTCAACTCGCAAAGGCAAGGGAGGCTGCAGAAAGGCATGGCTCTGAGATTGATGAGTCACAATCAGACTGAGCACTGAGACTGCCTAACTGAAATCGAGGAGCCGTTAAGAACCAACAGTTCCTGTGGACGTCTGCCCCGATTTGGGCTGAATGTTGGCATAGCATTGGTTGATATCGATGCTTGTTGTTAGCGTGCTTCTTTTTTCCCGACGGGGAAATTATTCCTTTTTCTTTCTCTAAGATATAAGAAGTGGGGCAGAAACCAGCGAACGAAACATATTGATCCTAGGGAGACTAGATCAATTTCACAACACGATCTTGCGCTCGTTCACAATTAAACTCAGGAGGATGCCGCTCAAAGATCATAACAAGAGCTACATCTTCTCGATCTTCTACTTCATTTGCCTCTCAAGCATCAACGGCTAATCCTTTCTCTTCGAGCGCCTTTCTAATCTTCCAAGGATTGAGGGGCATGTCAATGTGCGTAATTCCCACGCTTGAAAGCGCATCAACGACTGCATTCACAAATGCGGCGGGAGAGCCCACAGTCGCAGATTCTCCCACCCCCTTTGCTCCTAAAGGATGATGAGGTGAGGGAGTGACAGTCCGATCTAGCTCCCACTTTGGAGTCTCGACCGCCGTGGGGATGAGATAGTCCATGAAATTCCCACCATAAACGTTGCCGTCTTCGTCGTATTTTATTTCCTCCATAAATGCAGTCCCAAAACCCATCGTCAGCGCTCCTTGAATCTGTCCCTCCACGATCAAGGGATTGATAACGTTGCCGCAATCATCAACCGCCACGAACCTCCTGACCTTTGGTTGCCCAGTGGCTCTGTCGATATCAACGACGCATATGTAGCTTCCAAACGGGAAGGTCATGTTTGGGGGATCATAGTAATCAACTGCTTCAAGGCCTGCCTCCATTCCAAGCGGGTGATTCGTGTAAGCCGCGAACGCGATCTCTTGGATAGTCTTGCTCCTATCTGGAGATCCTCTGACGTAGAAACGACCTCTCTCCCATTCTAGGTCATCTTCCCTAGCTTCTAAGAGGTATGCGGCAATCTTCTTTGCTTTCTCTCTAATCTTTCTGCAAGCAACGGCCGCCGCTGCACCCGCAGTTGGAGTGCTTCGGCTCGCATACGTTCCGAGACCATAGGGCGCTGTATCTGTGTCCCCTTCCTCGACAGTGATATCATCAGTTGGGATTCCTAGCTCTTCGGCGATTATCTGGGCGAAAGTAGTAGCGTGTCCCTGACCTTGTGATTTTGTCCCAAATCTCGCGATGACCTTGCCTGTCGGGTGAATTCTTATCTCTGCGCTGTCAAACATCTTAATCCCAAGAATATCAAAGTCGCGAGAAGGGCCTGCACCTACAATCTCAGTGAAGCTGCTTATCCCGATTCCCATAAGCTCCCCTCTCCTTCTCTTCTCTTCCTGCTCCCGCCGAAGCTCGGCGTATCCTATTTTCTCCATAGCTTTTTTGAGGGCAGCTTCGTAGTTCCCGCTGTCGTACGTCCAACCCAGGACCGATCTATAGGGGAACTTTTCCTTTGGTATGAAGTTCTTGAGACGGATTTCAGCAGGGTCCATCCCAATCTTATGGGCTAGGACGTCCACCATTCTTTCGATTGCGTATACTGCCTCTGTGACTCGAAACGAGCACCTGTAGGTTATTCCCCCCTGAGGCTTGTTGGTATACGCAGCATCTACTTCGGCGAATGCATTCTTGAGATCGTATGAACCAGTGCAGATACTAAAGAGCCCAACTGGGAATTTTGTTGGGTTTGCATCGCCGTGGAATGCACCATGATCGCTGATTGTTTTTATCCTGACAGCGAGTATCCTTCCTTCTTTTGTTGCCGCAAGCTCAGCGCTCATGTGAAAGTCCCTTCCAAATGCCGTGGAGGGCTGATCGTCTGAGCGATCATTTACCCACTTAACTGGACGCCCAGTTATTATCGAAGCTACGGAAGCCACAATATATCCCGGATATACGTAGACCTTGCCACCGAATCCTCCTCCGATGTCAGGTGATATTATCCTGATTTTGTTCTCGGGGATCTTCGTGACCAAAGACGCAACGGTCCGCACCGCGTGGGGAGCTTGAGTCGTCATCCAGAGCGTGAGTTTACCATCAATTGGGTTAAAGTCAGCAACACATCCGCAGGTCTCCATGTAGGAGACATGAATCCTAGGATAGTAGAGATCTTGTTTGACTACAACATCTGCTTCTTTGAAAATTTTGTCGGTCCCTTCTCTATCCCCCACCTCCCAGTGAAAGATGTGGTTTGTTCCTTTGTCGGTTCTGATGATAGGTGCGTCCTTTTCAAGCGCTTTGAATGGGTCAGTCACCACTGGAAGTGGCTCGTACTCGACTTCGACTAAGCCCACCGCGTCAGCAGCAACGTATCTGTTCTCCGCAACTACTCCCACCACCTCTTGCATCTGATAGACAACCTTCTCCGTCGGCAGAACCATCATTCTGTCGTTTGCAAGAGTAGGAATCCAATCAAGCCCAAGTCCTTTCAAATCATTTCCAGTGATAACTGCAACGACTCCAGGGAGAGCTTTAGCTCTTTCGGTATTGATACTCTTGATCTTCGCGTGAGCGTAAGGACTTCGCACAAAGTCGAGAAAGAGCATCCCTGGTAGCTTTATGTCGTCGATATAGTTCCCCTTTCCCCGAATCAGAGCTGGATCCTCCTTTCTCTTGATTCTGTGACCCATTCCATGAACTTCTTGCATTTGTGCAGTTGTCATTTCTCTTTCTTTAACACCTCTTTGCATTCTCTCCCTTCGTTCCTTCGTTACCTCACAGGCGCCTCAACCTGCTGAGCCTCCCTCATTTTCTCTGCCGCATATTGGATTGCTTCCACAATCTTCACGTAACCCGTACACCTACAAAGATTCCCTGATATTCCCCTTCGAATTTCTTCCTCAGTTGGATTGTGATTCTTTTGAAGCAGTGCGACTGCTGCCAACATCATTCCTGGCGTGCAAAAGCCGCATTGAAGTCCGTGTTTTTCCCAGAATCCTTCTTGGATTGGATGAAGCTTTCCCCCCTTTGCTAGACCTTCCACTGTCGTGATTTCTCTTCCATCGGCCTGAACTGCAAAAAACGTGCACGATTTTATTGCCTTGCCGTCTAGAAGCACAGTGCAAGCCCCGCAATTTGAAGTATCGCATCCAATATGAGTTCCAGTTAAATTGAGATTTTCGCGAAGGAAATGCACTAGAAGGAGCCTAGGCTCGACCTCTGCATCTATAGCCTGTCCGTTCACGTTTACTGAGATGTGCATTTTCTTTCCCATCTTTTATTCTACTCCTCCTCCTCCCCCGACTATCCGCATGTATGCCCGTTTTAGCGCACGGGTCGTTAGTATTTTGACCATCTTCTTCTTGTAATCAGCTGGTCCCCTGAGATCTGATGTAGGGTTCGAGTCTTCAGAAGCTAAAGTTGCAGCTCGTGATATCGATTCGTCAGTTAACTTCTTTCCCACAAGCTGCTCTTCAGCCCTTGTAGATTCCAATGCAGTAGGTGCAACTGAAGTAAGACCTATGCCTGCACGCAAAACCCTGCCCTCCTTGTCCAAAGAAATCTGAACGGCAACTCCAACTATTGCGAAATCTCCTACTCTCTTCTCGAGTTTGAGGTATGAGCTTCCTGTCCCAGCTGTGTACTCTGGCAAGCGAATTTCGGTCAGAATCTCTTCATGAGTTAGGGCTGTGGTAAAAGTGTCAAGAAAGAAATCCTTTGCCTTTATAGTTCTTTGTCCCTTTGGTCCAGTCGCGACCAAAGTTGCGTCACTTGCAAGCATCGTTGCGGGTAGATCATTTGCAGGATCTGCATGACTGATGTTTCCTCCAACGGTGCCAAGATTGCGAACAGTCGGATCGGCGATCTCCTTAGCAGCATCGTGAAGAAGGAAATATTTCTTCTTTATTAGATCGGACGACTCGATTTCTGACATTCTCGTCAGCGCTCCGATTTTCAAAAAGCCATCAGTTTCCTTGATATAGCTCAATCCATCGATCCTATTGATATCGATGAGATGGGTTGGTGAAGCGAGTCTCAGTTTCATGACAGGGATCAGGCTCTGCCCACCTGCTAGAATCTTTGAATTTTGACCGAATTTTTCAAGCAATGAAATGGCTTCAGGAATTGTCTTCGGAGCTACATACTCAAACGAAGGTGGTATCACTCCTCCCCCCTCCTCACTCCTTCTTCCTCCTCAAATGGCACGATCGAAGGAGGTCATGATGCTATTATATCTTTCCAAATTTTAGGTTCGAAGAAAAACGGTTTTATCGATAGAAAAACGTCAAAATTGATTCAGGCGAAGGCTCAGGCGAAAAACACTGTGCCCCTCCAAGAAGGTCAAAAAGCGACTAGCGATGATACGCATCTCGCTATCCAAACCTTGGACGACCTGAGGCGCTCCTTCCAAGAGTCGAAATACGTGTCTGATTCTCAAATCGAGATGGCTGTATACCTAGCCCTGAAACTGCAAAAACCGCTTCTAGTCGAAGGAGAACCAGGTTGTGGGAAAACTGAGATTGCCAAGGTTATTAGCGCAGGACTTGGAACAAGATTGATCCGCCTTCAGTGTTACGAAGGACTAGACGCAAACTCCACGATTTACGAATGGGATTATCTGAGACAGATAATATCGATCAGAATGGAAGAGAACAGAAAAACTCCGGCGGAACTCGAGAAGTCAATTTTCAGTGAAAAATTCCTTCTGAAGAGACCGCTTCTCGAAGCCATCTTGTACGACGGAGAAAGACCTCCAGTGCTGTTGATTGACGAAATCGACAGAGCAGACGAGGAGTTCGAAGGTTTGCTCCTCGAACTTCTCGCAGAGTTCCAAGTGACAATACCTGAAATCGGAACTTTCAAAGCAAAGAGAAAACCCGTAATCGTGATAACTTCCAACAGGACACGAGAGCTTGGCGACGGATTACGCAGAAGATGCCTTTATCTTTACATCACTTATCCTTCACTTGATAAGGAGCTACAAATAGTAAAGCTCAAAGTTCCCGGAATTGAAGATAGATTAGCTAGGCAAATCGTTCAGACTGTGACTAGAATTCGTTTGGAACGAGACATAATCAGAAAACCTGGAACTTCAGAGACTCTCGACTGGGCGAATGCGCTCGTTTCTCTCGGAAAGAGTGAGCTAACGCCTGAGATAGCTAGAGAAACACTGAGTTGCGTTCTCAAAAGCTCTGATGAACTACTTCTCTTAAGCCCAGAGAAGATGGATTCTATTTTGAAAGACGTTTTGAACTAGAAAAGGCTCCTTACCCCTTTAGGATCCAACGCGTGCAGAAGGATGTTTTCAGTTGGCAACCATTGAAGAAGCCTTCCTCCAAAGAGTGGTTGATTTTTGTCAAATGCTTCGCCGAGAAGGTTTGGATGTCTCGACTTCTGAAACGTTGGATGCTGTGCAGTGCCTTTTGTTCATCGACCCGATGAGATATGATCTTCTTTATGATGGCTTCAAAGTCACCTTGGCTAAGAAGCCCGAGCACTTTGGGCTCTTTGATCGACTTTTCGATGAGTTTTGGGGGAAGAAGGACTTACTCAGGGAGCGTGTTGAGCCAGAACAAAGATCGATTCACTTCCCAAGCAAGAACAACGAAAGAAACCCAGCCGGTCGGACGTTCACACCAAAAGTTCCAAGAGAGGAAAGAGGAATAAAAGCTCGTTTGCAATTCTCACGATATCAAAGGAGCTCAAACGAAGACGAAGTACCAAGAGGAGAAGAAAAGCCTCTTGCCATCTATAGCCCGTTTGAAATAAGAAGCAAGAAAGAACTTCTCTCGCTTGCAAGAGGAATGAACCGAGAGGAAGCAGTTCTACTTCGCAGAGGGCTTAGGACTTTCGCAACGAAAATGGCTACAGAGCCAGGAAGAAGATCCATAAAGTCGAAATTGGGGACTCCTGATTTCAGAAAGACTATGCGGGAAAGCCTCGAGAGTGGAGGCTTGATGTCGGAGATAGTCCTCTCAGTGAAGAAGATCTCGAAAACAAGACTAGTCTTTCTATGCGACATAAGCGGATCGATGGATTTGCACGCTGACGAGATCGTGAAACTAGTCTATTACTCTTGCAACACTATCCGCAAATGCGAGATTTTTGCCTTCAGCACACAGTTGATCCGCCTTACGCCATACATCAGGGGTAGATCCATGGACGATGCAAAGAGGTCAATTTCAGAGAATGTAGACATATGGAGTAGCGGAACTAGGATTGGTTTCGCCCTTAGTGAGATGCTTCTCAGATATTCATCTTTTCTTAGGCCTACGACTGTCCTAGTTATTTTGAGTGATGGTTGGGAGCTTGGGGATCTTGAGTTGCTAAAGGAGAAATTGGCCGAAATCAAACGCCGCGTCGCGGCGATCGTCTGGCTCAATCCCCAAGCTGATAGCACGAATTACGAACCGCTAGCGTCGGGTATGAAAATAGCCATGCCTTTCTTGGATGCCTTTGGCGGCTTTAATCTTCTCAAGCAAAGAAGGGAATTCTTGAAAGTATTCGGGAAATCCACTACGCCGATCCTCCGAAGCTAGAAAAACTTCCAGCTTAGTTTAGCTCCTTTCGATTCTCGGATTCTCCGAGGGAACTGATTTATACTATCACCCTGTGTGATCCCACCCATAGAGAGAGCGCAGAGTAAGAAGCTTGTCTCATGATATTCTGTTGAGACAGCTAAGTTTGGGTTCACAGGGAAAGCCGTTTGTATTAGTCGGAGTACTTAGAACTGAGGGGCCCACAGCGATAAAGGCTGGAAGCAAGGCAATCATTTTCCCTGATGGAAGCATTGAGGGATGGGTGGGAGGGCACTGCACGGAATCGGAAATTGTTTCAGCTGCACTTTCTTGCCTTAAGGACGGCACTACAAGGTACCTAAATTTGACAACTTGTCAAGGTGGCAAAATGGATGTATATCTTGAACCCTCGTTGCCCACAAGAAAACTTGTCGTCTTTGGTCACGTCCCCATTGTGAGTTCGCTTTGTCGATTCGCAAAGACTCTTGGTTTCAAGACAACCGTCGTTGACAGATCTGCGACAAGGGAAAAATTTCCCGATGCAGACTCTATTGTCAAGACATTTGACGAAGTTCTTCCGATGGAAGATCCCAAGAATACCTACGCGGTTGTTGCTACGATGGGCGATTCTGATCAGGAGCATGTCGAAAAATTGTTGCGATATGGAATCGCATACATTGGCGTGGTCGCTGGGAGAAAGAGAGCGCAGGAGCTTTTCTCCCTTCTTGCGACAAAGAAATTGTTTGATGATGAGAACAGTACGAACATCAAATCCCCGGCTGGAATTGATATTCATGCTGTAACTGCAGAAGAGATCGCTCTAAGCATCATTGCAGAGATTGTCCAGAAAGCACGAGGCGCATCGGATCAATCTTCCAAGATCTTGCAATTGCAGGAGTCAAATGCTTCCTTTTCAGAAGTTGAGGAGCTGAGGAAGGATAGCAAAAAAGAAGAAGAAGAAGCAGAAGGAGAAGGAGAACACAACCGAGCACTAGATGCGAAAGAAGTCTTTGTAGACCCAATATGTGGAATGACAGTGAGTTCATCTTCCAACAACTATGCAAGGGCGGGTTCTGAGATAGTCTACTTTTGTTCCGAATCGTGTAAGGATTCTTTCATCGCGAAGATTTCAGCTGATTTGACTGAAAGTGAAAGGAGCAAATAGCGACGGGAGAACTTTAGGTTCACTGGTCGGGATCATGCTTTAGGTCGCCGAAAACTAATTCAATCTTCACAACGCGAATTAGTAATCGGAAACGAAAAGTACCCTTGGATCTTTATTGTTGATGGAGGCTGAGCTTCCCGAAGATCGGATAGAGCAAGCAGTCAGGTTCTACAATGTCTTGAGTAATACTGCAAAGGCAGGTTTCAAGGCAGCTCTTTCTCGCTGCGGCTGCCATATATGCATGGAAATACTTTCAAGAATAGAATACGGGAAACTCAGATAGCAAAAGGAGAAGACCATAACTACGAGTTTCAAATCAATCTAAAAAGCCTAATGGGAGTACCCCACGCCTCTGTCTTCCTATTGGGGCGATAGAAAAGCTCCATTCAAATGGCAAATCAGACACTTCACACTTTGAGGCTCCTTTCGAGATCTCGCAGGATATCTCTTACAGTTTCCTCTCGCAAATTAACTGATTCTGAAATTTCGGAAACATTTTTCTCGTGAGAGTCGAGTATGTGATACAGAACTCTTCGTGCATTGATATTCTTTCCACACTCCTTCGCAAGTCTGACAACCTCACTCATCGCTAGATTTCTGATGTAGAGAAGAGCAGACCTTTCCTCTTCTAGGTTTTGAATCTTTGCGTCGAGTTCTGCGATCACTTTGCCAATAGAGCGAAAACGATCATCCCCGCCCAAGTTAACTATCTTCTCTATCCTTCCTAGCATTGACGCTGCGCTCTTTGGAATTTTCTGAAGCCCATCGCCAATGGTTGCTGGATCGAGGCTTATCAGCTTAGTAGAGTAAAGATTTGGGGCAAAATCGACGGTGAGTGATACACTCTTTGCAAGCACGTATTCCTTTCGATTTGGACCGCTCGGGCTTGACTCAACGAAGGAGCTCACTAAATTCGCATCTTCTAATGCGTCAAGATGTTTTGTCACTAGTTGCTGACCCAGTCCAAGTTCCTTTGCAAGTTGCAAAGCGTAGCTAGGTTCTTGGCTCAAGCGCTTTATTATCGCTCTTCGAACTGGGTTCTCGATCATCGTAAGGATCGAATCAAATTCGCTGACGCTGAATTCCTTTTGCAAACTCATTCCATCCCTCCTCTAGAAACAAGCGATGACGGTTTGAAAGTCAAGAGAAAAAAAAGAAGGAGCAAGAGAGAAGAGAGAGGCATGAGCTTGAAGGTATGTTTCCTCCCTCCTTGGAGGGAGGTAGTGTGTAGCGACAGCAATCAATCCTACTTTATCTGAACCTTCGTCAGCCTCTCTTCTGGATTTGGCTCCTTCTTCGGGATCTGTAACCTCAGAATCCCGTCTTTCATCGTACCTTCAACTTTTTGAGGCAAAACTTCTTCTGGGAAGTCAATCGTCCTCTCGAAAGCCGAGTAGGCTCTCTCTCGATACAGGTAATTCTTGTCCTTTTGCTCGTTCTCTGCAGAGCGCTGCGCCCGGATGATCAGACCATATTTGTTTACCTGCACATCTACTTGGTCCTTCGAAAAGCCTGGAAGTTCAGCGGTCACGACGTAGTGATCCCCCTCATCCAACAGATCAACGACGGATGCCCTAGTAGGAAGCTGAGTGATAGGCGCAGTCACTGGCGAGATTAGACCTGTAAAGGGATAGAACGGCGCCATGAGTTCGTCGATTGAGCGCCTGAACTGCTCGAAGATATTGTCAAAACCTGTAGAGAGAGCAGTCGGCTGAGGATTAGCGAGTTGAGTTGTCGAAGAAGAAGTGCCTCTCGTTCTCCTACTTACAGTTCTCGAGCTCATAGGTCAGAATCACCACCCTCAGTATACTACCTAAGGTAGTATACCCTATATATACTATTCGGCGGCGCCGTGATCCTTTCGAAGGCGGGGGCAAAGTGCTACGGAGGATTCACTCTACCCGGCTTATTCCTTCCCCTCGCACCTTCTTACCTTTTTGACAGGACGAGGAAAAGGGATAATTTCTAAGAAGGGTGAGTGGAGAACAATTCTGATAAGAAGTAGGGGGGAGGAAGAGGAGGCCAAGCAACTATCTAAATTTCTTAATCACTTTCCTCTTCGAATCTCTCTCCTCCCATTAAAGATGGCTCTTTTACTGGTGTGAACTTTTACAGACTTTCGTGTCGCTCGTTTCCCAATCGAATCTTCCCAAGAAGCGCCTTGGAAGTACCATCTCTTCTGAAAAATCCTGCCTATTTGCAATTCCTTTTATTCAAAATGCTACTAAAAAAGGAGGGCGGAAAAGAGTCGGAGGATGTTTATATTTTGGTTGATTTCATATTCTCGATACTACTCCTCATACATGTTGCTTCAGTTGCGCTATGGCTTGGAGCAGCATTCTTTTCAATCACTGTAGTTCTCCCTGCTTTGAGCGAGACACCCCCCACTATAAGGGCAGAATTTTTGACGAAGCTGGTACCCAAATTCGTTCGTTTCGTTGGGGCATCGTCAGGAGTAGGCATCGCCGCCGGAGTGATACTCTTTGGATATTTGTCTTCAACTGGGAATACTCCCACTGGCCTAGGATTCGATTTCCTCTTGGTCGGGGCAGTCGTGGGATTCGTGGCTTTTGTGATTGCGGTTGGAGTAGTACTTCCGTCATCAGTCAAGCTGGCTAATCTGATTCAAGTTGAAAGCAAGAACTCAGATAGCTCTTCTGACAAGTCCGATTTACGATTGTCCAAAATAGCAAACATTCAGAACGCGATAAGATCGAGTGCAAAAGCAGTAGCGATCCTACTTGCAATAGCCGTCTCTCTAATGGTGCTTGCGATCACAGTTTGATGATCTCAGGAACAGATAAATGAGGCAATAGGACAAGCCGGGTACTAGTAAGAAAATCACTGAAGTAGAAGTGGTGAGAGAGCGTTTTTCCTCCCCTTCTCGTCAGTTTCTTTTTAGTTGCAAATTGGGCAAACTTTCCAGCAAGTGGCGCAGTAGAATCTACCGCATTTCTCGCAGGACACCTTTTCGTGATTCTGATTCTCGAAAGATGGAGAATTAGACGCTTCACGAGGAGATTCGTTCTTTTTCTCCTTTGTTTCTGTTCTGAGCTTGGTGGTTGCGTAAAACGAAGACATCGTATCGCTTTTCTTTGCTCCAAGATCAAAGAGGTACTCTATATCCCTGCCTAGATTGGCATGAGAGAGATGGAGGAGGAAGAAGGAAAAGAAGAAAACTCAAGGGGGTAAGCGGTTCGACAAAGCGACCCTTCTTACGTACGAACAAATTGGGAATAATGCTAATTACAGTGCCCGGTTCAGCTTCTCTATGTAATTCGGAGAAGAGAGCCTAGCTCATGTGGGGACAGTTAAGCGTTGTTGAATCGCTTTCCCTTTCCAAGGATCCTGCACTCCTAGTTTCAGTATCCACCTCCAACCCTCAGTACCAGCTGCTCTACTCGCAGGCAAGAGAGCTTTCAAACTTCCTTTTGAGAAAGATAGGATTCAAACGTATTGCTTCATTTCGTTCCTCTTCCCTTCCGCCCGAGGTCGGCATATCCGAGTCTGGCGTTGTGGATCTCGTCGAATGCGCCTTTTACTACTATCCCGGCGCGAGAGATGTTTTGCTTTTTGCCGGGCACTCATCTCCAACCTCTGAAGAGTACGAATTCGCACGTTCAATTCTTTCCTACGCCCAGAAACTTGGTGTGAAGGAAGTAGTTTCGGTTGGAGCACGTTGGGCAGAGGCTCCGATTTCTCCACTGGAGACTCCCAAAGTTCTAGGATTTGCTACCGACGAAGAAGGAGTGAGGTGGCTCAAGGAGAATGGTGTGACTCCGCTCTCGAACGAAACTGCGTTCTACTTCACAAATCTTATCGTTGCTCTTTCACCGCAGTACGGTATGAGGGGTTGCAAGATCTCGGTTAACCACGGCGAACCTCGCCCTCATCCTAAATCATTGATGGCACTCTTGACTGTACTCTCGAAGAAACTCTCGATCAATGTCGAGATGAGCGAACTTGTAGATCAGTCCAAACGCTTGGAAGAAATGATAAAACGTTCAGGTCTTGAAATTGGGCAGCCGGATTTGGAGGAGGGCGAATTATCTGAAGAGAGGGAGCGAGGCGGAGGAGAGGAAGAAGAGCAGAAACACAGAGACATCTACCGCTGAGTTTCTCCGGTTAGAGCTAACCTAGTTCTGAAAAGATGGTGTTGAATTTTTAGCTTGAACATTGAAGCATACGATCTACTCTTTGATGTAGACTTTTGGGGTCTTTCCTACAAAGCAAAGGAGAAGATCCACGTCAAGGATTGCGATGGGAAACTCATCCTTGATAGCGTGGGACACGAATACTTGAGGTTTGCAGCTAACGGAGCCGAAATCAACAAGTCTTCCACGGATTATGACGCAGTCACATCTAAGTTAAGTTTGAATAATCTGCCACATGGAAACGTGGTTGTAGAAATTGATTTCTTCGGAAAAGTAAACAGCAACTCTCTTCACGGCTTTTACAAATCAAGTTATGGTTCGGGGTACGTCCTTGCAACTGACTTCGAGCCAATGGGCGCAAGGCACCTCTTCCCCTGCGTCGACAACCCAAATTTCAAGGCCGAGATATGCTTGGAAGTCATCGTGGACGACGAAAGATTGAAAGTGATCTCCAATATGTCTTCCTCAAACATTGTCTCCGTTTCCAGCAAGGATCTTCTTTGGGAAGAAGAAGAGGAAGGAAGGAGCAACACTACTGCCATCACCACCAACAACGAGAACAAGAAAGTGGAAGGAAAGAAAAGGAAAATCACTTTTGCAAAGACACCAAAGATGCCGACTTACATTTTCTTCCTTGGGATCGGCGAATTCGAAGAAATGGAAAGTTTCAATGACGAACAAAATCACTCGTCCTCCGTCAAGATAATTGGTGCATCGACACCTGGCAAGTCAATGAAGACTAGTTTCGCGGTTGAAAACGCGGCAAAGTTTCTCAAAATCTACGAAAACTATTACTCTATCCCGTACCCGCTGCCTAAGCTTCACCTGATCGCTCTTCCGGAATACGCAGCAGGTGCAATGGAAAACTGGGGAGCAATCACCTTCAGAGAAGCGGCTCTACTCGTTGATGAAAATAGCAGTGTAATGAACAAGAGAAACGTTGCAAGGGTGGTGGGGCACGAAGTCGCACATCAATGGTTTGGAAATTTGGTGACAATGAAATGGTGGAATGACCTCTGGCTCAACGAGAGCTTCGCAACATTCCTTGAAACAAAGATGGCAGACAAACTCTATCCTGAGTGGAAGAACTGGAACGATTTTCTCATGTACGATACTTCGCCTGCGATGGAAGGAGATTCGCTCCAAAACACGCACCCAATTCAGGTCGAAGTGAGATCCCCTGACGAAATAAGCGGAATCTTCGACGAAATAAGCTACGGGAAAGGCGCGAGTATTTTGAGAATGATAGAGGCATACCTAGGTGAAGAGTCGTTTCGCAGAGGAATTGCAAGCTACCTTTCGAAATTCAAGTATTCCAATGCAGAGGGAAGTGATCTCTGGAAGTGCCTTGCAGAATCATCAGGTCAGCCCGTCGAGCGGATAATGGAGACATGGATCAGAAGGCCAGGATATCCGTTTATTGAAGCATCAATCAGATCGGGAAAGATCATCTTCAAACAGCGGCGCTTCTTTCTCTCTGGGACCGAAAGCTCAGCTTCTCTGCGGCAACAACACCACGAACAAGGAGAGACGAATGAGGAGAGGTGGCCAATACCTCTAACTTATTTGGTAAACGGAAGAGTAGAGAGATTTCTTCTCGAGGATGAGTCCGCCGAAATTGAAGACAACAGCTTTGCATTAGATCCTAAAAAATTTGAGTTCAAGGTCAACCTAAACCAAACCGGATTTTATAGAGTCCTTTACAGCCCAGAGCTGTACGATATTCTTCAATCGAAATTTCAAAATTTTGGAGAAGTTGACAGATACGGAATTATTTCTGACATTTTCGCCTTCATTGTCTCTGGCGTGGTTTCATTCGAGCTTTACTTTTCCTTTGCTAAGAAATGCTTTCAGGAAACAAGCTACTTGATCGTTAACACAATTGCAGAACAGCTTAGATTGCTTTACTTTTTGGCTCCAGAAAGTGAGAAGGTAAGAGAAGCTTATTCAGAGTTCTACAACTGGCAAATGAGTCGCCTTGGTTTTTCGCCAAAGGAAAGAATGACAAAAGGAGGAGTGCAGGAAGAGGGAAGCGAGGACGAGGAGAAGATGTTACGTGGAACGATTGCGAGAGGACTCGCCGTCTTTGATGACAAATTCGCCGCAGAACTTGCCAAGAAATTCGAGGAGTACACTTCTCTTGATCCGAACATCAGGACAGCCGTCGCAATCGCGTACGCCAGAGCCGAGAATAACGAGAGGGCATTCTCACGGCTTGCCGATATGGCAGAAAGAGCTCAAACGGAGGCCGATGTGATAAAGATACTCTGGGGACTGACTCACTTCAAGGATCCTGTTCTCATAAGAAAAGCGCTAGATTTTTCGTTGAGTGGCCGAATCAACAGGGGAGATTGCCTCTATGCAGTGAGCGCGGCGTGTTCGAATTCCGATGCAAGAGACGCTAATTGGAAGTGGTTTGAAGAAAACTTTGATAAAATCCGTCAAGTGTTTTCCGGAACAGGATATGCTGGCACTCTTGCTGAAGATGTGATCCCGAGCGCGGGGCTAGACAGACCTGAAGAAGAAGTCAAAGCATACGCTTCCCGCTTGAGCGTGCCCGAAGCCGAGCGAGGTGTTAGGAAGGGCCTTGAGCTGCTTGGAGTATACTCGAAAGCGAGGAAGAGGCTCATATCAGCCAAGTAAGAAAACAGACCAAGAGTGAAGTTTTCCTGCCACCTCCACTTTTTGGCTTTGAGATTTTGTTTTCAAAGTAGTATTATGCGTTACCTAAGCCGAGCTCAGGATCCTTTGAAACACTGAGAAGATTGTATCTTTCAAGTCAGTACCAGAATTTCATAAGCCTGAAATTTTTTGATGTGCGAAACCAATCATCATGAGCAAGAAAACATACGCGAAGGGTGGAAAGAAAAGATTCTGGTGCATTCTCGATGCCGACATAAGAGCGCGCAATGAAAACGAAGCGGCCAAGGAGTTTTTGAAGCTCTATGGAATAAAGGCTGCTCGTGTTCGCGACATACTTGTTGACAAGGTCTAGAGAAAAGCTCGCATCCTACTTTCTATCATCCCCCTCATCAAGAGATATCCACTTGATGCAAGGAAGAAAAGGATAACCGGGTCCGATTTGGTTTCGCCCCAAGAGGGCGAATAACAAATCTACGAAAGATCTAGGCCTGTGTCTCCAACTTGTTCGTGCTCGAACTTTGTCAAGCTGCCTTCGAGCTCAAGGCGTCAGATAGTGCCGCATGAATTATGAAGAAGAAACCGAGCGCAAACAAAGCAAACGCCACAAATTCGTAGACTCCTCCCAAGCCTACCAAGTCCGACCAAGTATTCAAGGCAATGTCTCTTTGTGATGCAAGTTGAAGGAATCCTCCCAGTGCGATTGAAAAGATCCCATAAAGAACTTCTGATCGACCCTTCATTTTAAGCGACATAATCTCAAGATCAAGAGCTATTTGTGTATATCAGGTTGGAGTTTATTGGCCCAGAGAGACTCTGTGATGAGACAATTCTTTTAATGATGCTCTCATTTTGGAAGTCGATGTACTCAAAGAGCATCAGCAGTAGGGAGATAACTCTCAAACCATCGCCTAGCACAGGTTACTTTCTCCATCTTCTAAGGGATCCAAATCAAATGAAATCGCGAAAATAGCAACCTGATGACGAATTGCAAATCGTACAAATTCAACACAAGATATTACTGCGATAGCTCCGCCGGAGCTCGCACGCTTGAGAGGCCTTTGCCTACGGCTCACAAGTCAGCCGCGTAGACACGGCAGCGCAACCATTCCGCCTTAGGGTTGCCCCCTCCCGGATCTCGCCCATTTCGACGGCTCAAAGTCGGAACCTTCCCTTCGGAAGGCACGCTTCTATGGCAGCCCGCCGTGGCGCGGAATCATCCTCATGAGCCGAGGAAGCACCTCGCAAGTCATGCTTTACCCGGCGGTTACTGACCCCTGCGTGTAGTCGGTTTCAGGACAAAGGGAGACGACTATCCTCCCGGTCCTCCCTACCGCAGGGGGAGCTCTCACTGTGCTTCATGATATTAGGATATCGTCCGAGTAAAATACGAATTCGAAGCTCGAAACTTGATTCTCTTTACTTCTCTTTTAAAGTGAAATATTTTGGAAAAAAAGAGATAGACTGTCGCTGGTGATTTTCTGAAATCCTCTATAAAGCAAAGTATTTCGTACCTGTCGTTGTTGCAATTACTTGGAGGAGGAAGAAGAAGATGATGAATTGAGCTCTCTATCCAGACTTTTCATCTACAACAAATAGATGAATTTCGCTCAAAGTCTTTGCATCAAGCACCCAACCAATCTTCTTCTCCTCTTTGGATTGAATGAAAAAACCCAGTCTAGGGAACGCATCTGATCGTTAATAATGCTTTTAGCGATGTTTCACAGGAATTTTCTCCCAATTCGGAAAAATAAACAAAAAGATGTTTTGACAGGTTAAATGGATCTGGTTTCTCGCTCTAACATGCCTTTCGATTCCTATCGGCGAAATTTTAGTCGCTTCACCATATCGATCATGGTGGTAATACTACTGATCGTTGCTCTTGTTTTGATGGTCAATGTCAATTCTCTTGAGTGGCCGATCGGCGCAAGGCTCGCGAAAAACAACTCGAACTCCTCAGGAAGTCCTAGTCTCAGTGGGAATCTGTTCGGCACCCTCTACTTCGAAGCAAAGCGAGAAACAGTAGTGTCAGATCAGTGTGCAAGCTGCCTTTCAAGTCTAAATCTTACTTTGATTCCTTCCGGAGTGATTCTCCCCTACTCCGGACTGCTAGTTGGGATTGGCCGGCCTGGACTAACACCAGTATACAACGTTACAGATTCGAACGGCGTATTCATGGATACTCTTCTTGCGGGTCAATACATCGCCTTGGTCAACGCTACTGGACAGGTAGTCTCGATACCCATTCAGATTCAGCGTGGGATCGTTACCCATCTCTCGGTCCTTCTCAATAGCACCCTCTATCCCACAGAGTTTTACGATTTCTTTGATGAAAACGGGGCAGGCGAAATAGGAAGCTGGCAGAATGTAGTTGTGGAAATTGCGTCGAATTCGCAAATTGCGGTCAACAGCAGCTTTGTCACGATAGAATCAATCTTTTCAAACAATGCGTTTGAAAATTCATCGTGGTCTTGCTCTCTTTCCCCTGAATCGACCACGATTTCTGGTACTGTGACTAGCACAATAAGTTCTGGCTACTCAAATTATCAATCTTCCACCACCGCAATAATAATGCTCTGTCCCCAGACCGAGATGTCCCAAGCGCAGATCGTGGGCGAAAGTTTCTATTCAGGAACCCTATGGTTAGATCTCCGACCGACATCTTACATGAGCTCCTCCGGAGTCGTTGCAATGAACATAGTGGTGAATTCTCTGAATTATACAGTCAGCCTTGGATAGGATTAGGAGAAGAAGAAAGAGGAGGGGGAAGGAATTTCGAAATGGCGCAGTTTGATAACCAGTACGTGCTGGCTGGACTACTAGTGACCAACATTGTGATTTATCTGATTTTTGTGTTGGGACTGCGCAGGGCAACTTCGAATCCATTGCTCAAAGTTTCATCACTGGATCAAGCTTTCGAGGCTCTCGAGAAATCACTTAAGGGAGCCTTCCCAGATCTTCCTTCTGGATTCACTTGGCGAGAAGGCATAGAGAGAGCCAAGAAATTGACCATAAGGATTGACTGGACTGAGCTTGAGAAGGAGCTCAGGACCTATGAAGCATACCGATACGGGAAATGGGAGCTTTCACCTTCATCACTGACCCGCTTTCGAGAAGTGGTGAAACTTGCGGCACTCTTGCCAAACAAGCGCCGAAAGAAGATTTGTGGTGTAATTCCTTGGTCTTAATCGACATAAAGAGGAAAATATCTAGAGAAGTTGGAAAGGTTGTCGTCGGCAGGGAGAGCGAGATCGGTCTGATCCTGACATGCTTTCTTGCCAGAGGACATGTGCTCTTGGAGGGAGTCCCAGGAACTTCCAAGACCCTACTCGCAAAGGCTTTTTCGAGGTGCTTGGGGCTCTCTTACAAGCGAGCTCAATTTACTCCAGACATGCTCCCGCTCGATATCATCGGAGGTTTCATCTTCAATATGAAGACACGAGAGTTTGAGTTCAAACAGGGACCAATCTTCACGAACATACTCCTTGCAGACGAAATAAACAGGGCAGCACCAAAGGTGCAGAGTGCATTACTTGAAGCGATGCAGGAACTTCAAGTCACAGTTGAAGGGTATACAGGGAAGCTTCCATCGCCTTTCATGGTAATAGCCACTCAGAACCCACTTGACTTCGAAGGAGTCTATCCTCTCCCTGAGAGTGAGCTTGATAGGTTCATGATGAAGGTTGAGTTCGGCTACCCCTCGGAGGCAATAGAATCTGAAATCATCAACAGAAATCTTACTGAGCTCAACTTGGAGGTGGTTGAAAGAGTGGTAAGCCAAAAAGATCTTTCTGAGCTGTTCAAGGCCGTGGAGTCTGTCAACGTGTCCAAAGAAATCTTGGATTACGTTTCGAAGCTTGCAAGGGAAACAAGATCCGATGGAAGAATAAGCCTTGGTGCAAGCCCAAGAGCAATGGTTCAGTTGGTTCAGAGTGCCAGAGCAAACGCGGTGCTAGAAGGTAGAGATTACGTCACACCCGAGGACATAAAGTCTCTCGCAAGGCCGGTTCTTACTCATAGGATCAAGCTCGACAGATCTGCTTCGCTCAAAGGGATTGCTCCGAGCCCTGCGGTGATTATCCAACAAGTTCTGGATGTCGTGACTCCGCCACGGTAGCACAAGTAATTGCAACTGCTAGAGGAAAGGACTTCCTCAAGGCAACGCTCTCTCTTGGAATAGCTTCGTCCATACTCGACATAAGGTTGATTCTTCTCCTTTGCTTCGTCCTTTCTCTCATCGCGCTAGCTTCGTTCATCCTAGTGAAGAAGATGACCCCTGATCGTCAGTCTCTCAAAATCAGTCCGAAGAATGTAGTGAGGGGTCTGAAGGGAGAAGAACTCAAAGCTTCAGTCGAGCTGTCTTCACACGACGAAAAATGGTGCTCGGTCGAGATTTCGGAGGTGATTGCCCCACCTGGGGTAGAAGTCAAACAGAGCCGGACTAGCAAACACACTCTCGAACTTTCACTTATTCCAAGATTTGCAGGAACTTTTCGAGGGCTGTTGATCAGGACAGAGGTGCGAGATCAGGTTGGATTGTTTGCAAGGTCGCTGAGTGTTGAGGTCGCAGATTTTGAAATCGAGTCTCTACCTCTCTCCCTGCTCGCAAGCGTGCAAAAAGCGATGCCTTTCCTTCTCGCATTGGGAGAAAGGACTGCTGGGACAAGGGGTTCTGGCCAAGAGTTTTACTCGATAGACGATTACAAGCCATTTGGTGAAACAAAGGACATTCTTTGGAAGAGAGTCGCAAGGATGCCGGATGAGAAGCTTGTGGTAAAGCTGAGAGAATCAAACTTACCAAAAGTTGTGAAGATCGGGCTCGTCGAGTTTGCAGAGCGCTCAAGGGAGGAGAGGCTTCGCTGGATGGATCTCTGCTCTGAAGGGGTTGCACTCTTGAGCAAGAGTCTGCTTGGAGCTAGATGCAGAGTCTCGCTCATACACCGCTCCGTCACAGGAGCAGTTGGAGAAAACACGGCCGAGAACGAGAGCGAACTCGTGGATGCGCTATCGATAATGGGATCCGCGGCTCCAGCGACGAGCAAGATGATGATTGATTCCTACTCGACAGATATCCTGAATCGATCAGACATCATAGTAACTGGCTCGAAGGAAATGCAGGAAAGCAACTTCGCGGGGGCAGTTTCAAGAAAACCTTCGCTTATTATCAAGGAGGAAGCATCCCCGACAATTGTAAGCGAACACTCGGTCATATTCACAGGTGAGGAAGACGTGAGGCGTCTCATCGCAAGAGCCGTACAGAGATGAGGAGACTGCAAAAATGATTGAGGAGAGAGGGGGTGTAAGACGAAGAAGCAGCAGCAGCGGCGAAAATGCTGGAGCAGACCCAATAAGGCTCGGGCTTTCCTTTTTCGCCTCGATATCGCTCTTTTATCTATACTTCTACTTCTTATCGGCCTTCCTTCCTGGGGTCTCTCTCACGAATGCCATAGAAGTCGCAATTGTTTACACCCAGATTTTAAGGCTCATCGCTGTAGCTTCGATCAGAAGGCTCCGTAGGGGCTCGTTTCAGTCAAAGATAATCCTATTTTCGTTCGAGGTGTTCGTGATCGCAATTTTGATTGCTATTTACTTTGTGACTAAAGATGTGTCTTACAACTTACTGATTGGAGAGATTCTCCTCGCTTGGATCGGAGCAGTCTTGGTAATTCTTACACCCTACGCGCTCATTAGATTCGCGGTCGCGATGTATAGTGGCGGCGAGCTTTACTCCGTTTTGAACTACGCCGCTTGGGAATACGTTTCTGTTTTCTTCCTTGCAAGCCTTGTCGCTGAATCATCAGGCCCCCTCCCTTCATCAGTGGCAGGTCTGGGGGTATCAGTGATAAATAGCGTAACAAATGAACTGCGAACAGGGTCAGAGGTTTTTACCTATACAAGCCCGATAATAGTCGCTTCCGCAGTGTTCTTTGTGAGTCTCGCCTTGTATTCTGCCTTTGTGAATTCACCTGCAGAATCCCCGCCTAGGAACTACTATCCTATTGTCTTTCCGCTCCTAGCTACGATAATTCTCTTGGGATGGATGGAACTTTTCCAACTATTCACTTCAGATGTGTTCTTGGTTCTAAGTATACCCTCACTCTCAATTGCGATCGCCCTGTGGTGGCTCAGTCGAGGACGCAGAAGTACAAGTGGCGCCAGCAAAGGACTAAATGCCGAAAAAGAACTTACTTGAGTGAGTCGTGATGGTAGTAGATTCCAGATCCTCATAACATTTTGTTTTGACAGGTCGGATGATGATAGATGATGTCAAGGAAAATGATAAGGCTCGGATCAGCGCTTGTGACCTTTTTGTTCCTGTTCTTTCAGGTTGCAACACAAGCATCGCCAATCAGAACCGGCTCTCTTGCCAGTCAGAGCGATCAGCCTCTCTCCTCAGTTTCAATTGGGTTTAGCCCCTCAACTCTCGAACCAATAATCGATGGCGTCCCAGTGTACAGCATCTTCGATAACCTCTGGGTATTTCAAAATTCAAACGTGCCACTTTTCCTTCAAGTGTTTTCTCCTTCTTCCCAAGATTCTTTCCCTGCGAACAAATCAGTTGTTTCTGTTTACATACCCTCAGGTGTGGCGCAGATTGTTTACAAGTTTTCTACTTTTGATTTCGAAGGAACTTGGCTTTTGAACGCGACATTCGAAGCCTCACCTCCAATTTCGTACATCATACCACTCATCTTCGTGAATCCCGATCTCCACCCGATATCTGGGAGTCTTGCTTCGTACTCTCTTTTCAAGGATGAGCTTTTGAGCACTTTTGCAGTCAATTCCGGCGAGTTCAACAACTTGGAAGGATGCATTCTCCCTATGTTCCCCGCTGAGAACATGGCTCTGATACCACTGCCCTCATCTCTTGGCTCCGGCTCCATAGAGTTGACAGATCTCAACCTTGATTCGAATAACGCAACTGTGGTGCTGAGTGGGTCGGCAAGCAACCCCTTTGATTTCTGGTTTGAGCTCAAGACTTCATACTCCTACTCCTCTGCCTTCCCCAACTCGACAGGTATCACAACGAGGGTTCAAACCGTCGCAAGGTCAGATACCATTGCCTTTTCGACGAGTTCTAATGCCCAGCAGATTTTCAGTACAAAGATAGCTGGGATCAACCCGATGAGACCTGGAAGGTATTGGATCGATGGATTCTTTTCTAGTTCTCTTGGGACTCAGTTTGAAGAGGTGAGAGTGAGTATTGTCTCTAGCTCCGAAATGATATCCCTTGGAAGCGAGTGCGAGGCGCTCGGTTCATTTTCGAGCTCGATTTTCTCGACTACTTTCAGCCTCTCAAAGCCGACATCTCAGTGGCCATTCAGTCTCTTGATCATGGCCCAGGATCGCGGAGTCGAAACACTGAATTTCCTTCCAATCAATCTTGGTCTTGCAAAGATCAACCTGCTTTCAAGTCCATGGGGGATAACTCCGCCAGACATTTCAATCGAGATCCCGCAGGGCAACGGATCCACGCAATCGTCCTCTCCACAGTGCCTTGGGCAGAATCTGAATCTTCTTTATTCGAGTATCTACAACGGGACGATCTATCTTATTGCCTCGCACTATCCTGTAACAGTTGAGTACTGCTTGAGTTTCGGAGGCAAATTAATTTCAAATGAATCAACAACACTTGACTCACCCTACACTGCTGTTGAACAAAATATCACACTTGGAAAGATCAGCGCAGAAGTCACTGATAACGGCAAGCCTGTATCTGGAGCCGAAGTGATTGTGCTTAACCAGAGGCTTGATGCGAACGAATCAAAGGCGACGGACTCCTCTGGCGGAGCTGTGTTTTACGTTCCAACCGGGACATACAAAGTGATCGCCTTTCTCGGTTCGAGCAACATCTCCAAATCTTTTGAAATTGCAAGTGGAGCAAACGAAATTGCGCAGTTTTCATTCACAACTTCTGGCCCCTCGTCTTCCCCGGCTATCGATCCAGATTTTTACTTGATCGCCCTGGCAGTAGTCGGAGTACTGCTAAATCTCTGGGCTTGGATCTTTAGGCCCCGACTGGCACTTCGAAGGCTGACTCGCAGCTAGAGCTCCCAGCAGGAACAGAGAAAGAAGGAGAAGAAGAACAACAGCAAGAAGAAAAGCTTCTCTTTTGTTTTCTAAGCTTCGATTTCTCTGCGCTCAGCTTCCTAACAGTGAAATCTTGATTTGGTCCCTTTTCTTCCTCCTTCTCTCCGCGTATTTGGGTTATTCGAGTATCAGATTTCACTGGTAGGAAGAAGAAGATCTCTTTTTTTACCGAGCAATGATCGTATTTCACTTTATGTTAATCCACTCGGAAGCTACTTCTACCAAACAGAATGACTCAATCTCTAAAACCGAAATACGCAATGTGGGTTTCATCGGCCTTGGAATCATGGGGAGGCCAATGGCAATGAACCTAGCTAGGGGCGGTTTTTCACTCACAGTATTCAATCGGAGCAAACATGCATACTCAGAGTTCCAGAGCATCGGCGCAAGGATAGCGAAATCTCCAAGAGAAGTTGCGCTAGGATCGGATGTTGTAATAGACATGGTAACGGATGCCCCAGACGTGGAGGAGGTGTTGTTCGGACCCGATGGCGTAGTTGAAGGCGCACACAGTGGACTCGTTGTGATCGACATGAGTACAAACTCGCCCGAGATCGCGGCTTCAACCGCTGAGAGGCTCGCCATGAAGAGCATTGATTTCTTGGACGCTCCAGTTACTGGCGGTGACAGAGGAGCTCGCGAAGGCAGCCTTACAATAATGGTGGGAGGCAACAAGGAAGTCTTCACAAAATGCCTTCCGATTTTGAAGAAGATGGGAAAGGAAATCGTCTACATGGGAAAAACAGGATCGGGCCAGGCAACCAAATTAGCTAATCAGGTCGCAGTCTCGATTCACACTCTTGCTACCTGTGAGGCCCTACTCTTCGGTTCTGCTTGCGGGCTAGACTTGAATCTTCTCTTGAGGGTTCTTACAAGTGGGGCGGCGAGTTCTTGGAATCTTGTCAACCTTGGGCCGAGAATAATCAAAAGGGATTTCGAGCCAGGATTCAAAGCGGCGCACATACACAAGGATCTAAAATATGTGATGCGTGTGGCTGAGAAGGAGCGCTTGGCTCTTCCAGGGGCAGCGACAGTCCATCAGCTGATGAATGCTGTGCTTGCGGGCGGTTACGGAGAGAAGGGGACACAGGCACTTGCAAAGATTCTCGAGAAACTTGCTAGCCGTGAAATTATTGGTTGACTCGCGTCTCTTGTTCTCTTTCTCTTTTGAAAATAGGTTAGAGTTTTAGAAATGTATCAAAGCATGCTTGAAATCAGCAAAGCTGAGAGATCCATCGTCTCCTGCCTTCTTCCTCATATTTGTCTCTCAAGGCTCCGAGCTAGCTTCATAAAACCATGGCTCTTATCTCAAACAAACACTCAATAACAAACAATTGCTTTTTGAGGACATATTATAGAGCGCTCAATTAGCCGAGTATATAATGGCTATTTAAAGAGCGGATCGAAGCAAAAATTGGAAAAACAGAGAGCAAGTCTAGAGAGAGAGTAACTGAAGAGAGAGGAGAAGAAGAGCGGATTTGTAAATCAAGGAAAAGAAGAAAGAAGGATCTTAGGCTTGGCTCATCGACACACAAAGCTCTACAATTTTTTGCTTACGAGAGCACTCGCCGTCAAAAAAAAAAAGGTATGCGATTTTCTCGGTGTGTATATGTGTAACGGACGTAATTTAATTCAAAGCGCAAGTAACTGAAGTGATCATTTCTAAAGAGAGAAAAGAAACACAGACAAACTGACTAACAAACTAACAACAAATAGAAAGTGGAAAAAGAGAGTGGACGATCGAATTCCACAATGCAAGAAAAAGAAGAAGATCTGAATTGAAGTATGTATAGAGAAGTGCGTGCTTTGTAACAACAACAAGAAAGAGCATTCAAAAATGAAAAAGAGTTTTTCCAGTCATTAATGAAAACTAAGCTCATGTTCCTCAAGTTACCAAAAGAACCCTTCCTTTCCGAACAACATTGTGGCACTTATCAAAGCTCTCTCTTTCTTCTCTCTCATTGTCATCCCCTATGACAGAATGTGGCAAAAGCTCAGCATTGAGCTTGTACATCAAGTACACGCACTTCTTTGTTAGAAACGAACTATCGTAGTAGGATTTTAAAAAAAAGGGAAAGGGTTAGTTCTTTCTTTTTTTGTAACCAATTTTTCCTTGAAACTATTCGTGGTGAAAGTGAGAGAAAGAACAATCTGTAAAGTCAAACATGAAGAAAGGAAAACGCCAAGAGGGAAGAGGGCTCTACTTACTTAGAGAAGAGAGCCTCTCCGCAAGCTCACGGATTGCCTCCCTGAATGTTTCGATTTTTGACTTGTCTGTTCTGCTCAGATCCTCGAAGTACGAAACATATCCCCTCATCTCGTTGAGCATCTCTTCGACGCTTGCAGGCCTCCTCCCGCCGAAGAGGCTGAATGGAAACTCGACCTCTTCCCTACCTTTGCTAGTTATTTCGTATCGGCCGTCTTCTCTTTTCTTTATGAGCCCTTCCGCAGAGAGTTCGTCGAGCAGTGGATACACCGAACCTGGTGACGGCCTCCACCATCCCTGAGTCATACCCTCTATGCTGTCCATTATCTCCGCACCCGTTTTTGGCGAGCGCTCAAGCATGACAAGGATCCAAGTTCGAAGCCCTCGCCTCCTCCCTCCTCTGAAAGCGAAACTGAACAAAGCCGATATCGGAATTAAGATATCGTAAAACCGATATTTAGGGATTGCTCATCTTTTTGGACGATTACTCGACCACGACTGTCTGGGACTGTTCTCTCAAGAAATTCAGCAAATAATGAGGCCCGCCAACACCTCTTCCTGTCGCACCGCTTCCCTTCCAAGCAACAAAGCTCTGGGCTCCTGGCCAAGCTCCAGTCGTTGCTCCTCCGCGTCTGTTCGCATAAACCACACCGAACTGAATCGAGTCAAAGAATCTTCTGATCTCTGAAATATCTTCGCTGAAAATGCCAGCAGTCAATCCATAATCAGTGTCGTTTGCTTTCTTCAACGCCTCCTCAAGGGTTTCGAACTCGTCAACGACGATAAGTGGAACGAAGAGCTCCTCCTTGAAAAGCCTATGATCTGACGGGAGGCCTGAAATCACAGTTGGCTCGACATAGTAACCCTTTGACATGGATCCATCACTGAGTAACTTGCCTCCAACTAGAACATTCGCTCCCTTCTCCCTCCTTACTTCTGAAACAGCGTTTTCGAAAGTTTCTACTGCTCTCCTGTTTATCACAGGACCCATGAACGTTTCTCTTTCTCGGGGATCACCAACTTTGATATTCTTAGTCTTCTCTGTAAGAGACTTCAAGAATTTGTCCTTTACAGAGCGTTGAACGTAAACTCGCGAAGCTGCGCTACATTTCTGCCCAGAGTACCCGAAAGCTGCCCTCACCACGCCTTCAACAGCCTTTCCAATATCAGCTCTGGATGTGACAATTACGGGATTCTTACTTCCAAGCTCCATGACGACAGGCTTCGCGTAAGGCTGTTCGCTCAAGAAACCGTGAAATAGTCTCATCCCGACATCCCGCGATCCAGTGAACGCAACACCCGCAACTTTCGGGTTCGATACGATCTCCTTCTCGAAATTTCCACCGGGTCCAGTCACAAAGTTCACTACGCCTGGAGGGACTCCAGCATCTCTGTAAATCTTGTACAGCATCAAACCGGGGAGCACGGCTTCACTTGTTGGCTTCATCACAATTGTGTTCCCAGTGATTAGGGCGCCTGAAGCCATACCGTTTGCAAGCATGAAGGGAAAATTGAAGGGGGAAATGACGACCCAAGCCCCGTATGGTTTGCATACCAGGGTGCAGTCCTCCCCTGGGCCTCCGGGTCCCATTTTCTTCACGTATCCTTTGTTTTCATGCATCACACGCGAAAAATATTTGATTGCGTCTATGGCCTCCCAAGCCTCTGCAAGAGCCTCAAGCCTAGTCTTTCCAACCTCATAAGTAATCGCCGCTGCGATCTCGAATTTTCTCTCGTCGATAAGTTCCGCTGCTCGCCCTAAGATTTTGACACGTTCCTCCCAAGGAAGCGATCTCCAATTTTCAAACGATTTGTTTGCCTCTTCGATCGCTTCTTTCAGATTTTCTCTTGTGCCCTTTTGAAAGCGACCAACGATTATCGAGGTATCTATTGGACTTCTATGATCGAATTCCCCCTCCTTCGAGAGTACTTCGCTATCGCCAATATACATCGGATAGTGCTCGCCAAGTTTTCTTTCAAAGTCCTTCAGAGCAGCCTCGTACTTTGGATGGATTGTTTCATCAGCGAAGAGAGTCACATAGGTTATCTTTGGAGATTCAAGCGCAGTCGACAAAATTAGCTCACTGAGTTAGTTTAACAGGGAATCTCCTTATTTTAGGTATTGGGGCACCCTGAATGGAAAATGTGGAAAGAAAGAAACCGAAGAAAGGAGAAGAACATCTTCTTCCGAAGGGGGAAGGTGGAGGAATGGAAGGAATGAGCGCAAGGTGACCGCAAGTTCGATGTTGAAAAAGTTGCATGTCCATCATCAAGTGGAAAGAGAGTTATCGAGTCGCAAGACAGAAAAAGGGAAATTACAATAAGATAGGAAATGATACTGTTCCTTTGATGATACAAACACAAGAAACAAAGCGAGATTCGGTAGATCAAAGCAGGTATCCATCAGAAAGGTGGAAAGGAGAAGATTTCTGGGTGAGCCATTTCAACTATGATCCAGAAGTCCTTGGCAGGATTCACTTTCCTGAAGAAGTAATCTTTCATGATGTCACCTTAAGGGACGGTGAACAGACCCCTGGAGTGGTGCTTCGAACGAAAGAGAAAGTTGACATTGCTACAATGCTCGACGAAGTGGGAGTTCAAAGAATCGAAGCCGGCATGCCAGTGGTTTCGAAGGAAGATTTCGATGCAGTTAGAGAAATTGCTCATCTTGGTCTTCAAGCTAAAGTCTTCGCATTCTCTAGGCTAGTAAAGGAGGATATCGAAGCGGCTTTGAAATGTGATGTTCAAGGAATCATTTGCGAAGGGCCTGTAGGCATTCCCAAGCTTATGCAATTTGGATGGAAGAACGATCAAGTTGTTCAGAAGGCTGTCGAGGCGATAGATTACGCCAAGAAGCATGGCTTGTGGACAGCTTACTTTGGAGTTGACGGTACAAGAGCCGATCTGAGTTTTCTAAAACGTCTTATGAAGACCATATCCGAGGAAGCTCATCCTGATGCTTTTGTTATTGTTGACACTTTCGGTTGTGCTTCTCCTGAAGCATTTGGAAATCTTGTAAGGGAGATAAGGAAAACTGTCAGGGAGCCGCTCGAAGTTCACACGCACAACGATTTCGGGCTTGGCGTCGCAACTTCGATCGCAGGTCTCCAAAATGGGGCCTCGGTTGTCCACACCTCCGTGAACGGAATTGGAGAGCGCGCTGGAAATGCCAGCTTTGAGGAGGTTGCAATGGCTCTCAAATACCTTTATGGCCAGCCAGTAAAGCTTGATTTCTCAAGGTTCAAAGAGCTTTCCGAAATTGTTCGCAAGTACACCTCTTTTCCTCTCGCACCAAACAAAGCTGTCGTAGGAGATCGTGTCTTTACGAGAGAGGCAGGGATATCAATTGCAGGATGGATGAAATTCAATCTCGGCTCTGAAGCCTATCTTCCCGAGGTGGTTGGAAACAAGCACGGAGTTTTTCTTGGGAAAAAGTCTGGTCGCCATTCAATAGAGTGGAAGCTCAAGGAGCTTGGATTGGAGGCGACCGAGGAGCAGATGACTCATATTCTAGCTGAAGTGAAAAGGCGTTCGGAAGAAAGGAAAGGCAACATTGACGACAGAGAATTCTTGGAGATTTACAATTCAATAACTCGTCCCTGAAGCGAAACTTTCCGGCACGTGGAACTGCCTACGGGACAGGCAGCTAGATGAGGAAATAAACTATAGATCTCGCTCGCGTTAGGAAAAATTTCTCATTTTGTAAGAGCGTCTATTATAGATAGTTTCAAACTATCTCTGTGTGGAAATACCGGCGGAGAGAGTTTTGGGTTTTCCTAGGCGTTAAGCTTTCCTTCCAAACAGGTGAAGAGTTGTTTGATTATTTTCTCCGCCTGACCGGTAAGCAGTCTCTGACCGACAGAAGCTATTCTTCCACCGACCTTCGCATCGGCAACCCACTTCATTGCCGTACCCCCACCTTGCTGATCGCTCAGATCCATCACAGTGTCGAGGTCAATCGTGCTTCCGATGCCAGTGCCGTGAGCACTCAGCTTTGCATGTGTCGGAGGACTCTTCTCAACAGTCGTGAAGTGAAGAGTGAAATCTCCTTTGATGAATGAGACTCCGGCTTTCACGACCGCGATGAAATCATCAGGACTTTTCACCTCGAGTTTCTGCAGATCGGGCATACATTGTGATATCTGCGTCGGATCTGTCACTAGCGCAAAGACCTTTTCCTTTGGTGCCTTAACATTGAAAGTGCCCTCAAAATGCAAACGATATTCTTCCCTCTCTTTTCCCTACTATTTCCTTTCTTTAATTACCTTGCGACTTCAGTTGAATCCGCTTCTCTCCGAAAAGATCGATTCTTCCATCTTTTCAATACATTTTTGAAAGTCACTGAGATTTTGGAGTCGGAGTAGCCTGTGATGATTGTGCTTTCAATTCCTGCATCTTCTTAGCAGCCGCTTTGATTGATTTGACAATGTTGACGTAGCCAGTACATCTGCAGAGATTCCCTTCTATTCCTCTCCTAATCTCTTCCTCAGTTGGATCTGGATTCCTTTGAAGAAGGAATAGACCAGCTATCAGCATTCCGGGCGTGCAGTAGCCGCACTGCAAGCCGTGATTCTCCCAGAAAGCTTCCTGTATTGGGTGGAGCTTGTCTCCCTGTGCAAGACCCTCGACCGTCAAAATTTCAGCACCCTGTGCTTGCACAGCAAGAAGCATGCACGATTTAAGCGCCTTTCCATTGAACATTATCGTGCAAGCTCCACAGTGTCCTGTATCGCAACCAATGTGCGTTCCCGTTAGATTCAGGTCATCCCTCAAAAAGTGGACGAGGAGCGTCCTTGGCTCTGCCATCCCAGTATACTCCTTACCATTTATCTTGCAGGTGACCTGCAACATCCCTGTTTTGAGTGCCTGTAGCGCCATTTCCCATCACTCTCTTATGCTATCTTAATTCACACTCTAGTAAGAGCAAGCTTCACAGTTCTCTTGATAAACACCTTGATCATCTCCAATCTGTATTCTCGACTCCCATGCATGTCCGAAGGCGGATCTGCACCTTGAGGCCCTCTCTCAGCAGCCTCGATTATAGTTTTGTCGTCTAGAGGTTTGCCTCTGAGGTAATCTTCTGCAGCTTTGGCCCTAATCGGAGTTGCGGCAACCGAACCAAGCCCTATCCTCACATCTTTGCATATGTTTCCATCTGCGAGCGTAACTACCGCCCCAACACCAACTATTGCGAAATCGCCCTCTCTTCTGCTATGTTTAATGTATCCTGAACCTGTCTTGGGTGGAAACTCAGGAATGCGAATCTCAGTCAATACTTCGTTTGGTTGCACTGCAGTAGTGAAAGTATCAACAAAGAATTCTTCAGCTGGAACGACACGTTGTCCACTATGCCCTCTAATCACAAACTGGGCGTTAGCTGCAAGGAGTGCCGTAGGTAAATCTGCGGCTGGATCTGCGTGACACGCGCTTCCACCAATTGTACCGCGGTTTCTGATCTGCTGGTCTCCTATCTTACTCGCTGCGTCAGCGAGAAGAGTGAAGCGTTTCCTGATAGTTTCATTGTGTTCGATCAGATCATGTATCGTGAGAGCACCGATCGCGAGATATCCTCTTTCTTCTCTCACATACGAAAGATCTTCAATCTTTGTAATGTCAATCAGAGCCTGCGGTGCTGCAAGCCTGAGCTTCATGAGAGCAAGCAGACTCTGCCCGCCAGCTAGGATCTTCGCGTCCTCTTTTTCCTGAAGCAATGACAATGCCTCGTCTAAAGAAGTTGCAGCATAATAGTCAAACTTCTTTGGAGTCAACTTGTACGAATCTGAAAAAATGCCTTGAGAATATTTCAACGTATCGGGAGCTTCGAATTCTTTGAGATAGGGGGAAACTGTTAGGCGTGATTGTCTAAGCAGATAGAGAGAGAAAGGGAGGAAAACAAGCCCCGGCAAAATGAATTCGATGCTAACCGAAGTGAAATTCTCCCAAAAACAAGCCTTGGTTTTCAATATAGGCCTCAAAGTCTGTTCAAACAAAGCAGAACCAGATTGCTAAAGGCTTAAATCCGAATCTGAAATATTTTACTTTACTGTAGTAAGGTTGACCATTTTCCGATTGCAACTTTTACTGCCTATAATTCTACTACTTGGTGATTATAGTGAGTCAAGAAAAGAGTATAGTAAAGTATCTAGTGAAATTAAAATTCGACGTAGAAGGTGTTGTTGAAAAAGCTGATTTGGTGGGTGCGATCTTTGGGCAAACTGAAGGGCTTTTCGGCCCAGAGATGAACCTGCAAGAACTCCAAAAGACTTGGAAAGTCGGAAGAATAGAGATAACACTCCAGTCAAACAATGGCAGAACTACTGGCGAAGTGCTCATACCAATGAGCACTGACGTTCAGACCGCCGCTCTTATCGCTGCCGCTGTCGAAAATGTTGACAAGGTCGGACCCTGCAGCGCAAAGTTCACTTTGGTTGGAATAAGCGATGTGAGGGCCGAGAGAAAGAAAGTCATAGTTGATCGCGCAAAAGCTATCATGAAGGAGTGGGCCTCAAAGACAGCGAGCGAAGGCGAGGAGTCGCTTAAGGATATTGGCGAGTCTGTCAAACGAGGGAGGGTAATAAGTTACGGAAGAGAAGGACTTCCAGCAGGCCCAGCTGTCAGCGACTCCGACACGATAATAGTTGTCGAGGGTAGAGCCGATGTGATCAATCTTTTGAGGGCGGGAATCGAAAACACGATTGCAGTCGAGGGAACAAGCATTCCAGAGACTGTGAAGGAGCTCGCTAAGAGGAAAAGAGTGTACGCTTTCTTGGATGGTGACAGAGGCGGAGACCTCATTTTGAAGGAACTTTCCCAGGTGGCGAGGGTAGATCGCGTTTTCAGAGCGCCGAGAGGACGGGAAGTCGAGGAGCTCACACCAATCGAAATACTCGAAATCCTACGCGAACCCCGAGGAGGAGGAGAGATCCTGGAAGAACCGCAGGTGATCTATGAGCACAGCGAACGAGGAGGCCGTCATGATCGAACCAACAGGGAAAGAAACAGCGGCAGATACTCGGCTGGCAGAAGAGGAGACAAACGACACTCGCGTGGAGAACGCGCTGAGAGTTATGAGAGGTACGAGGAGCGAGAAGCGGCCCCTCCGAGATCTTTTGACGAAGATAGTGGAATCTCAAGGCGAGAAGAGGAGGAAACGCAAGCAGAACAGCAGCTTCTTCCACCTCCTCCACCTCTGAGCCCAGAGATCTCTGAGAAAGTGAAAATAGATTATCCGTCCGTCAACGGAACTCTAGAAGCTGTGGTTTATGACTCTGGGCTCAATCAGCTTGCGAGAATGCCCGTGAATGAACTCGTCTCGAAACTCGATCAAACGCAGGGAGCAAAAGTGGTAGTCTTCGATGGCATTGTGACTCAGCGTCTTGTGGATGCATCTTCAAAAGCTGGGGTGTCTTCGCTCGTGGGTCATAGAACTGCCGAGATACACAACAAACCTGACGACCTCGCGATTTATAGCTTCAAGGACCTGGGTCTCGAATAGTTCTAGTGCGACAGTCACGCATCCGCACGGGGATATCTTCCTTCCTTCCTTCGCTTTCCCTTTTTTTCCCTGTCTTTTCCCACTTTTTGGCTATCGGTGGTGCTCTATTTTGCAGTATCATATTGTCCGCAAAAGCATAGTTGATGGCAATTGAACGAGCAATCCGATCACTTGAGTGAGTTTGTCCAAGAGTAGCCTTCGGGCCCTGATTTTGCGAAAGATTGATGATGCAGGCTATGGTCATCTTCTTTATGAACGGACGCGTATTTTCAAGACCTTGATAGTTCATCGCCTAGACTCAAAGCATGGGCTTGCAATCGTCACGCCTGAGCAACCCGACGATTTGTGGACACTCCGGCGAGTGATTTCAAAAGGAGATCTCGTTAGAAGCGAAACATCTCGGGTCATCAAGGATAACTCTGAGTATTCTCGCCCCGACAAGGAAAGAGTCAAGGTAACTCTTACTGTTGAGGTCGAGCAAGTGAGGCTCGACTCGACGCTCTCGAGAATTAGGGTTTCGGGAAGAATTGTTGATGTGTCCAACGAAATACTCGGTAAGGGAGAGTTTCACTCGCTCAACGTTTCGGAGGGGCACAGAATTGCAATCAAAAAGCCTCAAGGTTTCACGAAAGTCGAGCTGAAACTCATTGAAAACTCGTCTGCTGTTTTGGGTGACAGCTACTTTCTCGTGGCACTAGATGGGCGAGAGGCTGGAGTCGGACTTGTGAGGGGAACACACCTCAAAATATTTCCCGTGGTCGAATCAGGGGCGACCGGAAAGATGTTTGCAGAGTCAAAGAAGAGCACAAAGGGCTCTGCATCAGCATATTTTCAGAAAATCGCCGATATGATGAAGAGCATCAATTCGGGTCAAGAAGGGGAAGAAGAAGGAGTAGGAGGAGAAGTTAAGAGCTCCTCAACTAGGAAGGTATTTGTCATGGGGCCGGGCACGACAAAGAATGCGTTTGTAAACTTCCTGCTCCAAAACAGAACAAAGAAACAGTTTGGCGATGTTAGAGCCGTCGAGGGACTCGATGTGGCAGGCGAGGATGGTGTTTACACGGCGGTTCGATCTCCTAGTCTCCAGCAGGTTTTGGGCGAAACAAGGCTAGTAAAGGTCTCCAAAATCATCCAGGAAACTATGAAGAGAATCTCTCTTAACGACGAAAGGGTTGCGCTCGCCTTCAAGGAAAACATGATCGCTGCGAAGGCAGGTGCAGTTGAGTCTCTCCTTGTATCGGATAAGATTTTCCTCGGGCCTGATGATGAGGAGAAAGTTGTCGAGCTGCTAAACACTGTCGAGGAATTTGGAGGTGAGACCTTCCTCCTCGATTCCTCAACTGATCTGGGGGAGCAGGTCAACTCGCTTGGCGGTGCAATAGGGCTCCTACGGTTTTCTCTTGGCGCCAAAGTATCTCAAGGCTCCTAACTTCCTCTTCCTTTAGCGGGTCTCCCTTTTTGATTTCACGCAAGAGCAAGTAATCTTGGAAGGAAGATGTAGGAGAGGATGAGTAAGAACATGACTGCAGAACTTATGCCCGTCAGAAGCTTTGCCCTGTCTTCGACCCACTTGCGTCCAAAATGAGTGAAAAAGTTGAGTAGAGCTTGCCCGCCGTCGAGTGGATATAATGGAATTGCATTAAAGAATGCTAGGTTTGCGTTAATGAACCATATCCAGAAAAGGGTGAGTGAGATCGGGTACCATGCACTGCCTAGAGTAGGAGAAGTATACAGTGGAGAAAGAGTCGAAGAAAATGGGACGCTGGTGTCGGCACTAGGAAACAGACCTGGTACTATCAAGTAGGGAACAAATGTCGAGAGTGAAGGATGAGTAGCAAAACCGTAGGCATAGCTGTTTCTTATAGCCACAAGATCAGAGTTGCTCACCGCACCTGCGATGCCAATGAAACCCACCGTATTGTTATTCGGGTTTGCCCCAAGCTTGATTGAATATTGTTTATCCTGTCCTGAGTTCTGGATGGTCAGGATCAATGTTTCATTGGGTCGGGTCTTTGAGAGGATGCGAGCAAGATCTGATTGTGAGTGCACCGTTGTTCCATTGGCTGCGACTATGAGATCTCCTGCGTTTAGTGCCCCGCTGTCATGAAGCTGGGCTGCTGGGCTTCCGGGAACTATTGCGCTGACGTAGACGCCGTCGAAGTGTTGTGGGACGAGTCCACCTACTAGGAGAAGGAGAAGAATGAGCGCAACAGTTGCAACGATTATGTTGCTTCCGGGCCCACCTGCCATTATCCGACCAGAGTCGCGAAACCTTCTTTGCATGACGAGCTTGTCGTCAAGCTCGACAAAGGCCCCTATCGGGATTATGAGAAGAAATAGTACGCCTGTAGATTTCACCGGAAGGTGGAGGCTCCTAGCTATCACGCCGTGAGTCCCCTCGTGAATGACGACTGCGACTACTATCCCTATTATCCCGTAAAGAATCGGGATGTAAGGATTAAGCCCGGGAAGTAGAAGAACAGCCTGAAGGGGGGGCTGCGAAGTGGTAGCTAGATTCTCTTGGTGACAAAGAGAAGCTGGAGCAGCACCTATCGCACACCTAAAAGCTAAGCTAGAAGAAAGCACGAGGTACGTACTATCCACCATGAGCCAGATCATGAACGCGGCTGCAGCTATTGTTATCCCAAGCATTATCCACCCTAGCCTTGCAAATATTTTGTATTTCGCAAGCGAATCTAGCATGCTCAAAAGTTTCTTAGTTCTCACCATTATGATTCCGTAGGAGAAAGTCACACTTTTCGCCGGTTTCTCCTCTGATTCCTTACTTCCTTCATGGGCTCTGCTTTCCTCGTGCTCGTTTCCAGTAGGCATCAAATCACCGCGAAGGATACGATCATCAGCCTCATCTGAAGAATTCGAATTATTTGTTGACAAGTTGGGGTTGTTGCCTTCCGCATCTTCTCTTTTCTTTGTGCAAAGTGACTTTCCATAGCAATATGTCTGTGGCTAGAGCTAAAATATCAACATGAATCCGGCTATAATGTTTGAGGCGTCCGTATCCATCGTTTCGAAGGGCTTACGCATGCTTAACAATGATGGATGTGAAAAGCCTCCTCAAAGGCAATAAGAATTGATTGAAAGCGAAGACAGGAAAGGAAAAAGAAATTGAGGGAGAAGGGATTGCACTTACCTTTGTACTCGTGCGAGGGTGTTATAGGGTACATCCATATAAAACGGACGGATCTCAATCATTATTCTTGAGTAGCAAATGAGGAGGAAGTTTCCATCCTAAGAGAGCGCCCCAAGGATGATTTACCTTTGTACGGAACTAATAGCCAAAGATGGACATCTCGAGTATAGCTTTTCCTTGAATGTGGAAAAAAAGAAGGTGTTGATGTCGGCTTGCACATAGATTACATTGGGTCTAATTTGAGCGGGTCTTTGAGAGTGAGAAAGGCAACGGGGGTTGTTTTCTGATTGAATTTCGTTTGGTTGGATGGAGAATCAAATTCGGGAAAAGCACATCCAAACTGCAGCTGCGGAAAGAAGACTGTGTACTACCGCGCTTACAATGGTGAGTCGCTCTGTCAGGACTGTTTTTCATCATCGATATTCGAAAAAACAAAGAAGACAATCTCAAAATATTCTATGCTGAACTACGGAGACAGGGTCGGAGTTGCGGTCTCTGGAGGCAAGGATTCTACTTCGCTTCTCTACGTAATGAGCGAGATTATGAAGGGTCATGGTTCAAAACTCTACGCAATCACAATAGATGAGGGGATCAAAGGCTATAGAGAAGAATCGGTAAGAAACGCGGAAAAGATTACTGAAAAACTAGGAATCCCCCTCCTAGTTGCTTCTTATGAAGATTTCTTTGGCTTTACACTCGACGAGGCGCTTTCGGAGAGAAAAGAAGCCGAATCAGCCCATCGGAAGAAGATCACATCATGCGCCATGTGCGGTCCCCTGCGTAGGAGATCTATCGATATGGCAGCTCAAAAACTTGGACTCGACGTCGTTGCAACTGCGCACAATTTGGATGACGTGATACAAACCTTTTTCATCAATCTATACTCCGGGGATTTACAAAGAATAAGATGGCTTGATCCGTCATTGGGAAACTCCAAGAGCGGGGCACGATCTGCTAGCAGATTCAAGCTTAGAAGAATCAAACCTTTCATGGAAATTTATGAGCAAGAGCTCGCATTCTTTGCCTACATCAACGACCTCCCGTTTCAGAGTGAATCTTGTCCTTACATGAATGAGGGAATACGAACCGAAATAAGGGAAAACCTAAACACTCTTGAGGCTCGTCATCCGGGGATAAAGTACAGCACACTCCGGACAATTCTCTCAATAGCTTCGTCGCTTCGAGTCGCAGGCTCAAATTCAATTCCTTCAGCTGAAGCTAGTCAAAGAAGGCTGCAAGGAAAAGATTCTGCAAAGAGTTGCAAAGTATGTGGCGCCGTATCATCGGGCGAGATTTGCTCCGCATGCAAAACCGTCGAACTCGTATCGAACTGGAAGGTTTTGAATAATATCATTGAGAAATGACATCCAAAAAGAGAAGAAGGGGTAAGTAAATACAAACAAAATAAGTGAAAAGAGTAACTCAATAGGGAAGGTGATAATGATCAGATCACGAGCTCATGAATGAGATTTCTGCTCAGAACGATGATTTCTTTGTTCTGGGTTTACTGCCAAGGCTAAAGAAAGAGAATCGCCAAAATTAGAATTGCACAATTTTTCATTGTTTGCTGCTTCTCGAAATCCTGCGACTTTCACAGACATATCGCGAAAAGAGCTGATTTAAAGCAAATAACTCAAAATAATGCCATGAGACTCAGAGCATAAGGCACGTGTTCACCGTGAGAGAAGGAAAATTATGAAAATCGTTCTCAATTAGCCTTGACTCTCAAGACCGATCAGGACTCGCATATATTTCTCAAATGAGACGCTTGTTAGGTAATTTCTTATTTTCCACTCGGACTCCCTTAATTTCCCTTATTCGCGTACACCTGATTATAAGGTACGTGATTCCTATTCCTGATCTTTCAAAGAGGATCCAGATTAGATTTTTCAGGGAACGATTGCACTTCTTCTTTTGGATCTCAAATTAATCTTGGAAAGATTATGGATAGTTTTCGGAATCTGACTAAATATGTTCGCCAAGAAGATACATGTTGATGAATTCGAAATTGAGAAAAAGAAAAGAGAGAGGCAATGATGCCAAAAAGCTTCACTCATGAGAAAAGCTTGAACACAGCAAATCGGAAGTTTCTAGGAGTAAATTCCCTTGATATCAAAATTCGAACTAGTATGCTTTAGGGCGATCGGACAATTGCACTAGAAACCTCATGAGACTCACCTGATTCCGTAGATGCCTTCGAGCAGCTGTTGTTAACATTATTCACCGGAAGGACAGGATAGATAACAAGGCTCAAAGTCATTAAGGGCGATCGGAGAACAGTCGAGAAAAATGCACGAGCGCTTGTCGAATTTTTGAAGTTGGGTTATAAGCCTGTGAGGCATCATCTGCACGTGCTCGAGAAAAATAGGATGATCCAGACCCAAGGGAGGAGGTGTTGCAAAACTGTAGTTCACTTCAGATGTCTCAGAATCAAACTGCGGAATCGCTGGGGAAGAAAATGCACTTAGAGTCTGTCTCGGCCAAGAAGAAACACAAAGAGAAAGAAGAGGGACAACGCTGGAAGAATTGTCAGCTTGCAACTAACAACGACGAGAAAGGAAGCCTAGGAGGGACGGAAGAAAATGCGGGAAGAAGAAAGAAGTGGAAACATCATCAAGACAAGAGGCACGAGCAAACTCTGGGTTCCCCTGGTCATACTGACAGGTTCAATAATTGGCATTTTGACGTATCTTGTCTTCCCGCCAACAATTGTTGTTATGGGGCCACGCTTTCCAGAAGAATCAGTACTTGTGCGGGAACTTCTTAGAGAGCTTGCGATTCAGGTGATTCTGACCACCATCAGCATTTTCCTCTTGATTTCTCTATTAGTCGTCTATGCTAGGACATACGCGGTCACAAAGCCAAATTTCATCTTGGGTTTGATCATTGTCCTTTTCGCCTTCCTTCTCGAGAGCCTGCTCACTTACCCATTGATATATTCCTTCGTGAACGGCACGCCTCTAGAGTCAAGAAGCCTCTCGTCACCAATTGCTGATATCTTCACCGTGATAGCATACTCGATTTTTCTCTACCTCAGCCTAGAGTGAGCATCGGATGAGTCGCATATTTCGTTCTAGAATTGTCTGTTCTATAGCGACTCGGGTTCCGTTTCAAAGATAAGCTCTTCCTTTGATCGGAGGCTCTCATCTTCCTTCTCCTCACTTAGCTGATCATTTTGGGATCTTCTTACAAAGATTAGCTTAAGATTTTGGAATATTCCTGGAAATTCGATATTAGTAAAGCCCAAGCTCAATTGAAGTCGAGGAACATAAGAAGGGAGGTGAAAGAAATTCAAAATGGCAGTGAATACAACAAGCGTAAATCAAGGTCTAGGCGCGAATCGCTCCTGGAGCAACACTATCTTCATCACCGTGCTAGCCATCTTCTCAATCGGAACCGTCCTCTCGCCGGGATTCGCATCATTCGCACGAACAACGTCGAACTCGACATCTTCGAAATATCGGGCTCTTCTTCGATTTTCTCAACAAAAGGATCGTGGTCAAGCTCGAGCTCAGGATCGTATTTTCACGCATGCCCTAACACGACACGGGCCGGATGATAATTGGAAGTATGCTAGGAACCCACCACCTGCATGAGAGACAACGAGATTCGGGATCCTTCGCAAAGAGGAAAATTCTTTGTCTCACCTTATGTTTCATCTGCTTGAAGGACGAAAGAAGAGAAACCTCAAAAAAATTGTGATATTATAGGTGTTGTAAAGTCCTAAGAAAGGTTTCCACCCTCTATTTTCTTCTTTGGGTTTTGAGAATGTCACCAAACGCTTTAATGAAATATTGTCTCGCTTTCGTGAGGGCATATCTTCCTTCCTTTGTGAGTTGATAAATGGTTGTCCTTCCTTTTGATTTCGACTCTACAAGTCCTCTTTCGGAGAGATCTTTGAGCGCCGGGTAGATCGTTCCGGGATTCGGTTTCTCCCCTCTCCTTTTTCTAATTTCGTTGGCAATCTGCTGCCCGTACATTGTTCGTTGTGAAAGAAGCCAGAGTATTGTAAAGGAGAGCAACCCCCGCATATCACATTCGGAGCGAGTTCGGGCTCTTCGCTTTGATCTCATGTATTTTTCCAATATTAGATTCGCCGTGCTCTTTCGTTTTTGTCTTTCAAACAAGTAATAATGACGTCTGTCGCTCAGTCTTGGGACATTGCTGGTCTTTCAATTTAAAAACTCAAGGTAAGATCAACCAAGACAAGATAACAAAGGATTCGATCTTATTACAAGTAATGTCAGAGCAAGGAGCCTGAAAACACGATTCGATTCTCCTTGGAAGCCCCGCTTCTTCAGAACAGGTAAACTAGGGGGCATTTTGCCAGTTGGAGGCGTATGTACAAGAGTTGGAATCCTATTCGTTCCAATTGGGCCGATTAAGGTTTCGAACTTCTTTGACTTTCTGCTTCGGAGCGCTCGTCCGAAGCTTGGGCTGAAGCTTTTGGTTGACTTTCACCGACGGCTTTCATTCTGGCTCCGAGCACAAATCCGATCACGGTCAGGATCGGGCCGAGAACTAATATCCCAGATCCAGAAAGGATTTCCCGTCATTAGAGATCCACCAATCTTACCTGCTCCTTGAAGTGCGAATATGCCTCCTGAAAGAATGAGCAATACTCCGAGAATGCCAATTCCGAGATACAGCGCTTTCAATTCCACTTATCGCCAGCTTCTTGTGTTCTCTTTGAATTCAAGTTGTTTAGTTGGAAACCATGATATAATATTTGTCCAATTGTAGGGGCGTTCAAAGCTACTTTACCTCGTCATAAGGTATTAATTTGGATTCGAGGCCATTTGACGGCCTCATGCAAATCCCCCACTGTCCTAATTCTCGGACTTTGCTCAGATTTTCGCCTGTTACTGCCAAAGTACTCAGTTCTTGATCGTTCTACGAAACGAAGATGAGCAAGCTGAAAACTAGGAGAACTAGCTCAACGATCTGATTGGAGAACTGCAAGGGGAAAACCCATCCTATCCAACTCCTGATTTTGGAGGAATTTACGTTTCATCACTGAAAGTGTTCTTGGGCACAATTTGCTGGGAGCTATCTGTCGTTAAAGAGACAATTATTTACACAAACAAAAATTCCTCTTTGAGCTCAGAAAGCTCCTTCTTGAGCCTAGCATTCTCAGCCTCAACCTCCTCAATGGTCGGCAAAAGCTTACAGTAGGAAGGTAAAGCACAACTAGGCCGAAAATCTTTCGGCAGTACATCCGAAAGTGAGCATCTAGCCAATTCTATTTGATTCTGGTTGTGATGGGAGAGCATGCTTCTCAGACGCCCTTGTGATATGAATTGTTACCGAATAGGACGCCAGATTACATGCCACCCAAGGATAGAGTTTCAAGGCTTGTCTATAAGCAAGCTTTGTCAGCTCTCGAAGAGCATCTAGTCATTCCTTCAGCACCAAACTCCCACTACAAGAACAGAGACATATTGGAAAGCCTAGTTTATCTTTCAATCGAAGAGAGATACGCCGGATCTGGGTTAGAAGATCTGGCGACTACAAGGCCGGAACATACGCCTTCCGCAGACACTCTCCTCTACCAGCTGAAGAAGCTCGAGAGAAAGCAAGCTTACAGTATGCTGATTTCCGCAAATGATTCCGTTCTTGAAAAGCTTCGAAGGAGAGGCTTCTTTCGGAAGCCTGCCATTGTTGCGGTTGACTTCTCTAACGATAATTACTACGGAGAGTACAACGGTCTACTGCGAAGGAGCAAGAAAGAAAGAGAGAGAGGGACCCAATCTATTCTACACGTACGCGTCATTCCACATCGTCGAGAGAGAAGGGGAAGAGAATAACCGTCTTCACGATTCCAGTCTACCAGCTCGACGATCATGCTACAATCTGTGAGGAATTAGTTAATCAAGGCTGCGTGGATAAGAGGAATCAAGATCAAGAGGCTGTTGATTGACAGAGGTTTCTATTCGGTGGATGTCATGAACATGCTTGACAGGCTGAAAGTCAAGTTCCTGATGCCTGCAATCAAAAATGACAGGGTGAAACAGGCGATAGTGGATTACCACAATCATCTGATTCCGAAAATGGTGAAATTTACAATCAAAAATGCGAGTGAGGAAGAAGCTTCATTCGGTCTTATGATCTACAGAAAGAAAGATGCGAAGGAAACAGACCCAACCACCGATCAGTATATCGTATTTGCAACGAACATGAAATATTCGGACGCAAAGAAGATCTACAGAAAGATTCCTTTGGAGTACAAGAAGCGCTGGGGAATCGAGACCGGCTTCCGCGTGCAGAACACCATCAAGGCAATGACCACAAGCCAGAACTACACAATCAGAATCATCTACCGCATGCTTTCAGTGATAATCTATAATCTATGGCAGCTTGCTAACATTCTTCTCGCGGCTGAACTCATGGTGAAACTGAAGGATCCGCTTATCAAGCTGACACACCTTGCAAGAATATTCAGACTGGAGATAGAGACACCCCCTTGGCAGCCTCAATAGTCACCTTCGGATGTACTGTCAAAATCGAATTATTTTTAAGTGTCCATTACGGTTGCAACGGTGAATGTTCCTGCAAAAACAATCATCATTGCTTGTTTTGCTTGGAATGCTTTTGTCGCTTCTGGTACTGACAGTTCATCCAATTCCAGTAGCTAGCGGATTATCCAGTATGAAATGCGATACTGGAAGTGGACTAACCTATACGTGTCCCACATCAGTATCTACTGGGACTCTCCAACCCGGGACCGGGCCGGGAAATGAGAACTGCGCTGATAAAACCACTGATTGCATCTTTGAGGAGTATCTAATTAGTGATTATCCAGGAAGTACGAGCCACTTCTGGTCTATGACAGGTGGAGTTAGTCTTTGCGCCCAAGCTGGTTGCTCTGACACCACTCAGTATGCGTACTTTTACTTCTATTTCAAGGACGCGGGGACGGGGAACATCATAGCATGGTGCGGTAACAATGTGTTCAATTGGGTTAATTTCGCATATATCAAGTGCTCCATGAGTGGCGATACGGTGGGATACTCCGATCTTTACATTTACCTTCACAATACAGATACCGCCTCACAGGTTTATTCAGTATTCTATCAAGGGTACTACGAGTGAGAAGCTCTTAGATTAGGAGGAGTGAAGAGAAAAGAAAATTGCTTAACAAATGGGCGCTTGCCGCTGCGGCATTTGTGATAATAGCTACAGGTGTTGCATTCTCAATATATTCTTCGAGCACACTTTCGTCGAGTAGTAACACCAATACGACTAGTAGTAATTCACCCATGGCATATTACAATTCGACCACAGATCCCACTAGGACAGTCCTTCCGGGATACGATTACCTCGTTTATTTTGATACGAGTACAGGTCACATTGATAGTGTGCAACCTTTCAACTCTACGGTGCTAGCCTCTATGCTTTCAGGAAGTAATGCGAATGTTACATGTCCTCTCCCATTGAATATCACAATGTGTATCAATGTAGACAATGCTGCCACGCTACTCTTCCGTCCCGGTCCTGGAAATAGATCTATCATCGATGCAACAGCCAGCCCCTATCTACAACAACTGCTCACAGAGTTGTCTAACCTAACTGCGTCAAACCCCTATCTACCCTTTCACGTTGATTTGGCAACAAAGCAAATCGCGCCAGGGTACGTGCAGTAAAAATGGGGCAGTAGCACATCAAAGATTCCTTCTGTTCAAACGAGCAGAGGTTTCTTACAAAAGCAAGACTTTCTACAAAGTGCGCCAATACCACTACGCAGCTGTCTTTCTTTAGGCTGTAATCTCGTACGGCCTTCTTAGTTGGAGAGCTATTTCGCATATCAAGTGAATTTCATACTTGCTTTCGTTTAGCCTCTTCACAAATATAAAAAAGATCGAATGTAAGCATTTAGCTTTTTCAAATGGGATCCATGTAATCCAAGGCGTAGTCGTAGAAATTCAATCCTCTAAGATTGCATGTCTCTCTGATGCTTATGAGCACTTTATGGGCATTGGCTCCTAGGATGGATCGGTTGCCATGCGTGATCTTCCTTGTCACTCCGCCTGGTCTTATCGCCCTCTCAGCCACGTTGTTGTTCAAGTCGAGGACCCCCTCTTCTCTTCAAGGAATGGTTTGAGCCTTGGATCACTATGAGCCGCTCTGTGTGCAGTTTGCTTGAACAAGAATCCATCTTTCTTACCCACTTATTTCCCTGTTTTGTTATTGAGCCAGTTCTATTGACCTTTCCTGATTGATGTAGAAAGAGAGAGAGGGAGCTATAGTCCAGCCCAAGCAGGCTACGAGTTTCTTTCTTTGGATTGGGAAATCTTTCTTGTTACGTCCTCCTATTTCGTAGATTATTAACACCATTACAGTATATAGAAGTCCATGCCGGTAAATCCCATCAAACGTTCCACTCTTGGATCCTTGGAAGCTTTCAAAGCAATTTCAGAATCGATTCTTTCGATGTTGGCGTTTAGATTGAGTAGCTGCGAGAGTCCAGTTCGGTGTCAAGTATCATCAGATGCAGATTGCTTGGAATATCCCAGGTTGTTTAGCCAATCGAGTCCTTTCTTTCTTTCTTCCCGAATATATCTGAGTACTGCGAACGAATGCTGTGTCTTTGTTGCAAGCGTTGCATGAATTCTGTTTTTGATGATCATGGTTCTGCTCCTGACAAGAGAAGAGTTTCTCTCTGCCTCAGGAGCGTCCTTATTTCACGAATATCCTAAAGGAGGAACGTAGCTCTTGACAATCAAATTGGCTCGCAACAGATCTGAGAGAACAGACGAGTCTATTTTATTTTATCTTATCAGATTTGATTTTTCTCGCTTCAGCTATGAGTCTTGTCTTTAGTGGATTAGCTAGAGAGACATCTATTCCACTCTCTTCGAGTTCGTCGTAGAGTCCGCACCAATAGCTTCCAGTTGATTCCATCACAGCTCTTGCTTCTTCCTCTTTTCGCTCAATGCTTTGTATGAAATCCGAGATACCCTCGCGGTTGTTTGCAAATGTACACTGTCTTCTTATTGTTGTGCCCTGATCATCCTCTTGATGCATGCGACGCAATTTTCCTTATGGATGTCTATTCCTATTATGTTCAGCAATTATCATATCATTCTCACCTCCTTTCGTTTTCTATTTGCTGGCCTTCTTCTTCATACGACAACCGGCTATTCGTGCGCGAAGGCACATTTTGATCGATCGTTTCCAGAAGAGATAGCCTAATCGTGGTATCGTATCGAGTGCGAAAACCCACGAACCGTACAGGCATAGCTAGCCCTTTCTAGTAAGATAAGAAGACGTTTTTCATATCATCTTGGTAGTCATTCCCAAGCACATTGAGCGGAGCAGCCTTTCCTCTTGAGCGATCAATCTCGTAGATTACAGACCACTTGCCCACGAATGCCCACAGCCAGTGGTTCTTTCCCTTGATTCTCCAGCTTGTTTCATCTCCGTTGAGGCTCTTCTCCTTTCTGAGATCTGATTTGGGTTCCTCGTACCTTGGTCCGAAAGCTTCAGCTATCTTCATCACAGAGTGTCCTATTGCCGCGTCCGTAACGTCGAGGTCGAAGAGGAGCCCGAAGAGTGAGCTTATCTTTGCATATGACAGTCCTAGCAGTTTGAGAGAAACTATCAGCAGCATCTGGCGAAGACCAAATCTTTCATTGCTCCCTCCATTGACCACGTTTGGAATGGCTGGAGATACCTGCTTTCCGCACCTCTTGCAGTATCTCCTCTTGATCACGTACTCTGTGACAACGAGCCTCGCGGGAACGATGTCTTCCACGACGCGCATGTATTCATCTGTTGGATCTTTGGAAAGTTGTCCACCGCATTTTGGGCAGGCTGGTTGGTCAAGCTCGATTCATGCGTCTATGTGCTTGGGCTTCCTCCTGCTCCTCCCTTCATGACCATTCTTCCTGCCTGGTTTCCTGTTCTTGTTGTCGTTGTGATTGGAAGACGAAGTGTCTTTCTTCGCACCTATTCCTCTCGCAACAACAGCTGATACGGTTGTCTTGAGTGATGCTATCTCTTCACGAAGCTGTCTGTTTTCCTCCTTGAGTTCGTGGAGCTGCTTGTTCTCTTGCCTGAGCTGCTTATTTTCCTCTTTTGGGCTCGAATAGATCCAATTTTCAATCCTGCTTCCCATTGTTTCCTCTAACAGAGTATAGGATCGATGCGCCAATCGCAAATGGAACGATTGAAACCAGAAAGGGAGAAATCGGTGAAATAGAGGTGTACATATACCCAGCTGCTACCTGTGATGGTAGCGAGACAAGCGACGGAAGAACACTGAACATCGCCAGGATCTTTCCTCTTTCTGAGGGAGGTATCGTCTCAGCTTGCATTGTTGCAAGTGAAGGTGTCTGAAGAGCTGTCGCAACAGCCCCAGTGACTCCCCACTCGAGTAGCTCGTCCATAGTCTTAGCTTGCGTAAACATGACATTGCTGACAGGTGCGGCTACGGAAGCGATCAGCACGCTCTTCTTTGCTCCAATCCTCTGGATAAGGAAAATCACACCTACGAGCAGCGCCACTGTCGTGATTCCCGCGAAATCAACAACTACACTGTAGCTTAGTGGATTGACGCCGAGATACTTAACCACGTAGAGTGATGCAAATGGAGACGTCAGCCCTGTGCCAATTCCCACAAGTGTTACGTAAAGTAGTAGCTTCTTCACAGCAGTGTTCGCCTTGGTCGTCGCACGAAGTCCGGAAATGAAAGATTCTTTGATGTAAGAGAAGATAGAGCCGCCATCGATTGGCGGAGCGGGGTACGTTTCTCGTAGCATAAGAGTTCTTATTGTGATTGCAATTGTACCAAAGATAACGCTCATCAAATAAGCAAGCCTCACTCCTTCAAGTATCCCAAACTGAACCATTAGCAATCCGCCAATTGTTGGAACGAAGGCAGATGGAATAGTGTTTATGGCATTGAAGACTGAAAAACCGCGAATCCTATCGCTAGGTTCTATAGAGTCCATCATCACAGAGTTGAATGCAGGTGTATAGACGCTTGCGATCGAAGCAAGAGTCAGAGGCAGAATTATTAGTTCTGAGGAATTTATTAGAAAATAAATTAGAGCACTTGCGACTGAAACCCAGCTAAATATTATGATAACGCGTCTTCTTCCCCAAGTATCTGCAATATATCCGCCCACAAGGAGAGCAAGAATTGTAACTGCAGTGCCGTACGCAACTAGGAGTCCTATGAGAAAGGGACTCGCTCCAAGGGCAGCGAAGTAAAGGTATTGGAAGGGATTAGCAGTAGCACTTCCGATAGACCAGATCGAAGAGGTGGATGTCAGAATCCAAGCGTCCTTTGGAAGATAGAAGTACCGCCGGAGCCTGAAGGAGAAGGATGTTTCCATCCCACTTTGATTGTCAAAATTTGAAGTGAAATGTGTTTCCATTACTCCTTGATCTGACTGTGGAACACTCGAGATAGAACAGCAAAGGTGTCGATCTTTCTTTGTCTGTTTGTTACTCTTTGCTCTCTACACACTCAGATCTCTTAGGCTTCTCGGGAGGGCTAGCTTGTTCAGTTCGTCAAAAGAGATAGCTCCGTTGACGAGGCTATCGAACATCCCTCTCTCAAGGACTTCATGCGAGATTCTCTTTAGGAATCCCATGACGGCGTAGGAGGCTGCCGGTCCGAAACTCACCCTTGCTACCCCGAGCCTCTTGAGATCCTCAAGTGGAGGAAGCCCCTTTCTTATCATTACATTCACGGGACAGTCCACAGCCTCAACAAACTTTGAAATCGCTGCGGATTCCACAAGCCCCATGGGATAGACACAATGAGCACCGGCATCTCTGTAAGCAACTGATCTTCGAATCGCCTCTTCAAGCCTTTCTTCTTCAGTCCCCTGATAGAACCTGAGCGCATCTGTTCTGGCATTTATCACAAAGGGAACCCTCAACTCTTCGCGAAGGCGGAGTAGACTGTTGATCTTCCCAGCTTGTTTTTGCATGGGAAAAAGTTGTTTTAAGCTGTGATCAACATCCTCAATGTTTATGCCAACAGCGCCGACATTCATGATCTTTCTTACAGTATCCAAGACTTGTCCAACAGATTTGCCAAAGCCAGATACGACATCGGCACTCAATGGGACTGAAAGCACTCGAGCAATCCTTGCGACTGCACCGACTAGTGCCTTTCTATCTATCAGTTCCCCGTCAGGATACCCAAGCGAAACCATCATTCCAGCACTCGAGGTAGCCACTGCTCGGAAGCCCGCGTCCTCGAAAACTCTTGCGCTTGGCACATCCCACGCATTTGGAAGGACGAATGTACGTTTCCTGTCGTGAAGAGATAAAAACTCCTCAGCTTTTTCTCTCTGATTTTTCATCCTATTCGCTAGCATGCAAGGCTGAAGATAGCATCTAAGCACCCATAAAGTTCTTGCTTTGGTGTATCATCTCTTTCTGCCAGTTTCTGTTAACCTCATCCCACAAGGCGAAAAAGAACAAATATCAAAGGAACTCAGGATAGCTCACGCAGACATAGGGGCGGACATGATCTTCCTTTGAACTCAGTTTTGGTTCACTTATCAGGTCATTTGAGTGATTATACTAACAAAAAAAGGGATTTCACACTGAAAACAACCCCGACTGTGGTCGACCTTGTGTACAGCTTGAATGAAATGTTTCCAGGAATCAGAGACAGAATACTCGACGATCATGACAGACCGCGGGAATATGTGAACATCTTTGTCAACGGACAAAACGTTAGAGACGGAGATGCTGAGAGGACAAGACTTAAGGATGGCGACGAAATCTACATCTTGCCGTCCATTGCTGGCGGACTGAAATAAGAACACGGGGAACAAGAAGGTGCTGGCTGGAAGTCAAAACTAGGAAGAGCAAAAACTAATCCAAGATGAGGAAGACTAATGCGAGAACAAACAGAAAATAAGGGAAATCGGGAGTTGTAAATCGGAAAATTGGTAAGCCAAAAGAAAAGGAATGTTAGGACAGGAAGCGAAAAGACGAGAAAATCAAAGTCCATACTGATGGTTGGGACGGCGAAGGGTGCTTTCATTTTCACTTCAGATGATGGCCGAAGGAACTGGAAATCGAGTGGACCTCATTTCAAAGGGAGCAAGATTTACCACATAGCTTATGATCACAGAAATCGAATGCTCTTAGCTTCGGTAAACAACGAGCAGTGGGGTCCGAGCATTGCCAGAAGCTTCGACCTAGGTAAAACTTGGCAAACATCCAAGACTCCTCCAAAATATCCAAAGAATTCCGACTGGTCGGTAAAGAGAGTTTGGCACATAGAGCCAGGCATTGAAGATGAGCCCAATGTTCTCTACGCTGGTGTCGAACCCGCAGGACTGTTCAGATCGGAGGACAGGGGAGAGAGTTGGACACCAAATGAAGCACTGCTCAATCATAGCACGAGATCAAATTGGCAGCCAGGATACGGAGGCCTCTGCATGCACACGATTCTTGTCAATCCATCAGATTCGAAGAAGATTCATGTCGCCATTTCAGCTGTTGGCACGCTTTATACCTTAGACGGTGGATTGAGTTGGAAATTCCAGAACAAGAATGTTCTTGCTGATTTTAGTCCAGACAAATATCCCGAGTACGGACAATGTGTTCACAAGCTTGCCTTTCATAGGTCAAAGCCGGAAGTTATCTACCACCAAAACCACTGTGGAGTGTATAGAAGTGACAACGGCGGCGAAGACTGGATTGACATCAGGAACAATCTTCCATCGAGGTTCGGTTTCCCAATCGCGGTTGACAGCGAAAATCCGAAGAAGGTTTACAACGCGCCGCTCGAAAGCGATGGTGCTCGAATTTCTCCAGGAGGCCACTTCGCGGTTTGGACATCGGATAATTCCGGAAAGGAGTGGTATCCCCTAGATCGAGGATTGCCAAAGACTTCATATTTTACAGTTCTCAGGGAATGCCTTGCAACAGACTCTGAGGATCCTTGCGGAGTGTACTTTGGGACGACTACGGGGCAGCTCTTCGCGAGCAGAAATCAAGGAAACACTTGGACGAAGGTCACTGACACTCTCCCACCGATTCTTTCAGTATCTGCATCTCGCGAGTGAAAGGAAAACTCGGCTTGTCGGGAACCTCCTTTCTACCTCTTAAGCACTTCTTGGGGACTCGACTTGCAAAGTCAGTAAAATTTTTCCTTAATTACAGTGTAGAAAGTGGAAAAGCTCACGCTCACATTATCAAAACGTAATTTGTTCCTCAAGGGGAATCAAGGCAAGGCAGACGCTCAGCAAGAGTGTTAAGGCTCTTTGAAGAAGACAGCGATGCATGAATTGCTTTCGAAAGAAATCTCGAATTCTCTGGGAGAAAGAGAATTCAGAGTACTTGTCGTCCATTTGATCCTTTCGAAGGAAACTGAGAAGGCTATAGATTTAGTTTGCAAGAGATTTGGTGCGAGGGTTCCATCTTTAGCGATCGGGATTCCCAAAGGTCACAAAAAAGCGCTTGCAGTCTATGAAATCAACTCGAACTCGATCAAATTTGCGGACAAAGATAGCTTCTTTGACCCATTCGTGGTTTTACATGAGCTTTATCATTGCTTGAGATCGAGCTCAGGAAAGCACAGAGGCACTGAGAAGAATGCAGACAGATTTGCAGGTTCGTACATTCGAGAGTACAACTCCTTGCTCAGTTCTAAGAAGTCGAAAGTACAGCTCATTCACCAACCGGATCCGAAGGCAGGAGGAGAAAAAGTAGACTGTGAGCAAGATATGAAGGTGGAACCAGGTTTACAACATATCCAAGGCAATTGAAAGGTGATTTTCGTTGTTAGTGAGGAAATGGGCGTAAAAATTGTCAATATCCAACTTGCTGGAGGACATACTTTGCTAAACAAGGAAGTTTTTCGTTTCCACTCATTTATTCATGTATGTAAAAACGATAAGAGTTGCAAAGACGCTACATTCCTAGGAGTTCTTCATCTTGATCCGAAGAGAGGTTCAAGAAGGGTGTGGGTTCACTTCCAAGAGACCAGAAATGGGAGCGATCTGTCAAGGAGCCTGTTGATGAAGTGTCGCAGATATCTATCTATGTTCAGATTAAGGGCTTCTTTGGGATCGACCCAAATCACCGATTGAATTTCTTGTGAATCAGCTTTCGGCTCGCTCTCGTCCACAACTGTGCATAGATAGTCGAAGAAGATAAAGTGCACTCTTTTCTTCCAGAACTCCTTTGGATATATCACCTGCTGAATCGAAAGAAGCTCCTTGATCTCAACATCGAGTCCAACCTCTTCCTTTACTTCCCTTTTCAATGCTTGCTCCAAGGTCTCTCCAAGTTCAACATGCCCGCCAGGTACGGTATAGAAGCCTGGCCATTTGTATGAGTCACACAATAGGACCTTGTTGTGTGAGTTGCAAATGAGAGCTCCCACAGTCGGCTCAGGATAGATTTGCGTCGAGTGATTTCTTGTTTCCATGGAATAGAAATTGTTACTTAATTTCCAGCTTAATATGTTTGGATGTATTTCTACTCTGAGAAAAGATTGGTTTCGAAAATCCCAAGTTCTTTCCATTTCCTTGGATTGGAGAAAAGAGAGGGTTCAGTGCAAAAGATCTATGCAGTCTAGGCCGTCAAAAAGCAACTTTATCTTGGAGAATCAGAAAGAAAATTTAGAAAGGTAAATCGAGGAACAAGGAAACTAGGTAGTAAAAGTCCAAGCTCCATGGTTGGATCCGAACTCAACCTCAGTGCACATGAAAGAAGGCGAACCATTGATTTGACTTGTCTGATAGAAGCCTTTTCATATCGTCGTAGAAGACTGTTCTCTTCTCCTTGGTTTTGAGTTTCATCTTTTCTACTTCGAGCTCGAGAAGCTTTCTGTCCATCACGCTGATAGAACCGTCAAGAGAAAGCCCAGTAGATCTTCCATTTCCAAGAATCTCCTCAATCTTTTGGACCAGCCCGGCTAATGTAGAGCTTGCAACACTTTCTGAGGAGCCAGCTACCATTTTATCAATCTAACACTCCTTGTTCTTTTTCCTTCATTCAAAGTACATTTGAAAGGGAAGGAAGACAATAATCTCGTGTGCTAGGAAACTGAATTCAAAATCTTGCGCTGACTTCTAAGGAATCATACCGATTTACGGTGCTCTTTCACCCCCAACTCCGCCTAGTTCTGAAATGCATAGCTGGAATTTAGACTACCTAGACCGATTCTGCTGTGCAAGAAAGCCAATCTATCGGACGTATCAAAAGGGGAAGACATCCTCCCGCATCAGTTTAGACGCAGGATTTTTGATCGAGTGTGAAAGAATTACCTTCAAATGCTGCGCATCTCTATCAAGAAAAGAGAAAGATCTGTTTTCTCCTCTCCAGCTCTCTTTTTTTGTAGTTCGAGGAGAACGTGCTACTCAAAATCCGAAGGGGGTGAAGCATCCTCAGATTCTGATTGCATCTTTCTCTCCTTGAGGACTCATCTCAAATAGAAATGGGAAGGCTTAATTACTGCACGTTTACAGTAACAAACCAAACAAAGGAGAAAGCGATTAAGGGAAGAGGTGGAATGATTTGAGTACAACCTTGGCAGAAGAAATAACCGAGCACGAGTCTACTGCACGAAACAATGGAGTCGGTTCTCTAGAAAAGGAGAATGGCGTGGCTGATGAAGGGCCGATTCAAGAGATGCGAACTGAAGATCAATCAACCCTGTCAATGGGACACCTCAAGCTTTCATCGAGAAGAAATCCTCCTGCGAGAAACACATCCCGTTTTTGGTTCGAGCGTTTTCTTTCGGTAATACAAAGACAAAATCCTACGATAATCGATGCTTCGTTCCTGAGACAAATTGCCCCAAGTAACGAAGGGAAACTTTTAGCACAGCTGAAATTCCTGCATGTGATTGATGAACAGGGTAAGCCCACAGAGCTTCTCCCTATGCTCAATATGGTAGGAGAAGAGCAGAAAAGGGGCTTTTTGCAGATCGTGAAGGATTCTTATCCCGAGCTCCTGAGCGAGCTCAAAATCGACAAGGCACTTCCAGACGACCTTGTGAACTTTTTCATCCGCAAATACAGTTTTTCACGAGAGAAGGCACTTAATGCATCAAGATTCTTTCTGTACTTGGCTGAGAAAGCATCAATTGGGCTATCGCCTCAGCTGACCTTATTCCTAAACGAAAAGGGATCAGCCATGCAATCTGGCCTTGGGACTTCGTCCTCTTCATCGCTAACACTTCAAAAGGAACCAAGCACAAGTATTTCCCTTTCACGAGATGGAAAGCCCTCGGATCTTAGCTCTCAATTGCTTCACAGGCCACTCGTGAGAAAGGTCCAGCTTCAAAGAAATGGATCAAGGGTGCGCCATGAATTGCAAGAAACTTTGCGACCCCAGATTCAGGCGAATATCTCGATCCACTTGGATAAGGACACGCCAAAGGAATACTGGGATAGAGTACTAGCTCTTCTTGGCGAACCTCGCGGAGAAGTAGAATCTGAAGAAAAGACAGAAGAGAGGGCTTCGTCTTCTCTCCAATCCAGCACTAATGCTTCATCCGATTCGCATTCAGATCAATGAATCGGATGAGTTCAACTTATAGGTGAGCACTGAAAGATAAGCCAACTCACCCACTCGTTGTAAGATGAGTTCGCTCCGATCAAGTGATGTTTATCTTGACATTTGCATACGTTCTATAAGCCACAAGAAACATTACGATCGTCTCTACCAAGAGCACCAAAGTCTCGATTGGGTTAAGAATTGCAAAGAAGTTACTCGACGGAACTAGACCCGCCCTCACTCCGTCCGCAACATATGTAAGTGGATTGAGATACGAGATTATCCTTAGCGGAAGAGGGGTTCTCAAGTTTATTGGATAGTAGGCATCGCTTACGAAGCTCACTATGAAAATTATTACTATCTGAATCGAATTGTATGCGTTGTTAGAATCGACCTTCGCTGCAACAAAGAGCATCAAAGAACAAAAGAAAATTCCTCCGAGAATGAGACTACCAATGACCGAAACAAGGCCGACAGGAGAAACATGTATTGAGCTTCCCATCGGAATCGCTATCGCAACAAGAGCGACCGAGCCAGCTAGAGATGCGGCGACCGTTGCGAGTATGACACCTCCCAGATATTGCGTCCTAGTAAACGGAAGAGAGAGAATCTGCGAGAACATACCAAACCTCCGGTCTGCCCAGAGCATGCTCCCTCCCATGGTACCAGCCATCACGCTCTCAAACGCGAGGATGCCTCCAATCAGATAAGACGCATATGAAAACTCAAATCCTCCAATCGAAAACGGAGGAATTATGCTCACATACATCGTCCCCATGAACACAAGATACATCGCAGGGAGACCCAAGATGACGACGAGCGATGCAGGATCGGTGTTGACCCTGAGGTTTCGCCAGGCAAGTCTTACGGAATTGGGTAGCGAGCTCAAGAATTAGCTGAAGTCCCTCCTCCTCCTCCTTGTGTTGATGATTTTGCTATTGTTGTAGATTCCTTTGCATTTCCTTGGCTACTGACTTCTTCACTGCTTCCCGAGGGAGCAACAGCCTCGATGAAAACGTCTTCGAGAGTGCTCTTCCTAACATTCAACCACTCGATCTTGACTCGTTGCTCATTTGCAACTGATATTATCGCCTCGATCACCTTCTCTGGGTGTTTTGAGACTATAACAGCTGGCTCTGAATCCGTAGGCTGTTTTGAGACTTCAACGTCTACCTGAACCTCCCTCAGTTTGCGAAAGAAATTATCGTAAATCGGGATTTCGCTGTTTAGAACCGACGAAGCCAAGATGACCTCTATCGCTTTTGTTCCTCCATAGATCCGCTTGAGTCTTTCTACAGTATCAAGAGCCTGAAGCCGCCCCTTGTCCATAATCGCGACACGGTCGCAAAGGTAATCGGCCTCTTCCAGATTGTGAGTCGTAAAGAGTATCGTCAATCCTTCCTTCCGCGCCTTTTCCTTGAGAAGATCAAGGATACGTCTTCGCATCAGCGGGTCGAGGCCGACGGTCGGCTCGTCGAGGAATAAGAGATCCATGTCGTGTATGAATTCCCTTGCGACTTGCAATCTTCGTTGCTGGCCTCCTGATAAGTCGAAGGCGCGCTGGTTCGCCACTTCTTCGAGTCCGAACATTTTGATAAGTTCAATCGATCTTTTCGTTCTCTCTTCTTTTGGGATTCCCCAAAGAAATCCGTAAAGATCGAGATTTTGCCTAACAGTCGCAAAATCAAACGAGCTGTCTTGTTGGACAACGCCAATGCGCCTCCTTATCTTTATCCCGTCCTTTCTGAGATCAAATCCAAGGATTTTCACGTCACCCTTTGAGGGCTGGATGAGTGTTGTGAGTATCTTTATCGTGGTAGTCTTTCCGGCGCCGTTTGGGCCAAGCAGTCCAAAGATCTCGCCCCTGTTAACATTGAATGATACATCAGAGATGACGTATTTCTTCCCGTCATAGCTATGAGAGAGATTTTCGATAGAAATGGCGAAGGATTGCGCATTGGAATCTTCTCCTCCTTTTGAATAAGTTTCTTTTCCGTCTGCTATTTGCATCAGGGGTTGTTCACACTCTGTGGGAAAGGGCTCCTGTTTTTTGCTCCTTCTTGAGGACTATGAATTTCCTAATTCCTCGCGTATAAGGAAGAAGTCTGGTTGTCTTTCCTTCCTTTCTTCCTTTTTCGCTTTAACTTCGACCATTCTGGAACAGTAATAACCAAGACTCACAAGTCGGACTCACTTATTGTTGTCCTTTCATCGTGTAATAGTCCATGGATGGTATTTGCTATAGGGACACGGGTGGTGCCTAACTAGCAAACAGATTGAAGCAAGCTTCTTTCTTGAACAGAAATGTAAAGAAGAGCTAGGGGCCAGAAATGAGAGCCTTGCATTTCGATGAGTTGAGAGTCCGAGCGCTTCTAGGAGTATGTGTGTGAGTCTCTTTATCACTCGGATCTTGCTTTTACCTGAACGGCTATCCTTTGAGATCCTTCGCTTTCCTCGGGCGAAGCTGTTTGAGAAGAAAGGCTCATACCTTCCACCCATGCCATCTTCCTCTGAAGAGTACCCGAGTAAAGGACTTTCCAGTCAAGACCAACCTTGTCTGCCCATTTCTTGTACACTCTAGGATCAATGTAGTTTCTTAACGAAGTATTGAGATTGTAGTCCTTTGTCTTCTCTGCTAGCTCGATCTGCTTCTTGATCTTCGCTTTTCTGATCGCGATGCTCGCCTTTTGCTTCTCCGTTTTTGCGTTCTTTTCCTTCTCCTCGAGCTGCGATAGCCTATCTCTCTTCTTCTGTAAAGTCTGCTCAAATGTCTTTGGCGGAGTCCTCTTGTGATTGCATCTTATTGCCGCCGCCAAGTTTGCCATCTTTGCTTGGAAAATCTTATCATATTCAGGTGTGCCTTCTGGGAAGCTCTCGTAGTTTTTGAGATAGTCCTTCACTTCATTCGTGGCGTGATAAGTTCTGAATACCTTCGCCGTGAGCCCTGGGGACGCCTTTCCCAGAAAATCGTTAACGTGTCTTGAGGTGATTCCATCGAAGACAAGCTCATCTGGCTTCTTTCCTGAGCAGAATTCCTTGAGGTTCAAGATTGCGATGGAATCTTTGGGTTCAACCTCGAGCGTCTTCTGCCAACGCACGAAATCTTTTCCATAAAAGTCGAAATCAACCTTCGTAGTAGAATTGGAGAACTTCAAATGCTCGACTCGTAGAGTTGAAGCTCCAACTGTGTCAGCTTCATCTTCATCCTTCTCATCGCCAACCCTCATCGCAAGCTTATCTATTAAGAAACATACCGTTGCTATCATCCTGATTTTCTTGTCTTGAGAATTCATAGATTTCGAAATGAATGACCTCACCTTTTCAATACTCCTTTCGAGATTTCTAGCTCTATCGTACTTGCTCTTATCGCGAAGCTGGCGTATACTTGAAGAATCGTGAAGCCAAACATACTTCACTTTCCCCGACAACTTGTCCGTCCAGCAAGCTATCCACATGCAATCTGGAGCGTGAATGACCTTCCACTTGCCCGGCGGCACAGGAGCGTTTTCGTCCAAGTTGAGCGTTATATCTTCCTCGTTTATCCTGGGTTTCCAACGTCCTCGCATTGGGTGCTGACCTCTACCCATGAAGAGACCCGGGGGCTCGACCACCCAGTTTGCGATCTCTGTCCTGACACCGTCTACCACTGCGTAGCCAAATTTTTCTTTAAGCTCGAGGCGCTTCTTCTTTCTCTCTGCGGCAAGCGCCTTCTTTTCTTCCTTCGTTAGCTCCTTCTTTTCAGGAAGCTGAGGGAAGACTATATCGGAGATCTTTGCATCCCGGAATTTTTCCGGGAATAATTTAAGAAAATCAGAAAGAAAATTGGCCTGAAATACTGGGTCCTCAACATATGGTGTTCCAATTTTCTTGGCCCAAGCTACTGCCATCTCCTCCTGTTCGGGAGTCATTCGAATAGTCTCTCCCTTTATGATGAGGGTATTGGTTCTTGGATCGGATACGTATGGGGGTGGAAACGAAATTCCGTTGTGCCTGAGCGTTGTCCAATGTCTTTTCTCTTTTTTTGACACATTTTCCTTGGTTTTGATTAACTTCGCGGGTTCGAAATTTGCAGCCTCTTCGCCTTTCTGGTCTACAGTGAGCTCCTGAGCTTGCTGCCGTTGGTGTTGTTGCTGCTTCAAATCTCGAAGGATCTACCTTTTTGTCGCGAAAGCCTAAGTGTTAAGCGAAGAGGGGAAAAGCCAGATCTGGATGAAAGCCTCTGCGTTGATCATTGTTTTCGGCTCATACTATTTAAAATACGTGCTGGATTTTATCAAAGTCCACTGTGGGGCTTTTGAGGAGGGAAGAAAGTGGGGGCCTGTCTTCAAGGAATAAAATCGTCTGGAAACTTGAAGATTTTGAGAATCGCATGGCTTTTGGTATCTTTGAACACGTCGCCATATTTTGTTCTGAGATTTGAGATGAATTGGTCGTACTCTGCTGTATTTCTGAAAGCTAATAGCTGCATCACGTCCCACTCCCCAGTTATCGAGACATCGAGCAATACGTGAGGACTAGAGCGGAACTCCTGAAGAGCCTTCTCGAGAGACTGTCTTTCAAATCTGCCAATCTTCAAAAAGAGGAGGAAGAAGGTGGAGTACCCGAGGGCCTCATAGTCGATCTTTGCTCTGTATCCTCTGATCACATTTGATTTTTCGAGCCTTGAGATTCTTGCGGATACAGTTTGTCTCGTGACACCAAGAGAATCCGCAATTTTCTTTGTGGGGAGAGAAGAGTCTCTCGCAAGAAGCTCTAGAATTTTGCGATCAATTGAGTCGATAGAGTAAGTATGTGTTTTGACGCTTTGTGAAATCAAGGCTCTAAATACTTCACAGCTGTTAACATAAATCTAACATTTGTATGCATTTTGGAAAACTTATATCCTGTAAGATTGCACGATGGGTACCTGATAACAAAGAGCTCGTATATCTCCGGTACGCAAAAGGAAAAGAGTACAAGAACGGAACTGTAGTGAGAATGAATGGGAAAGATTAGAGACCCTTCGCTTGCAGATTCAGGGAGAAAGAAGATCGAATGGGCTGAATCGAGGATGCCCGTTCTCATGAGACTGCGCAAGAGCCACTCGTGGGAGAAGACATTATCAGGGGTAAGAATTGCTGGTTGTCTTCATGTCACAAAAGAAACTGCTGTTCTTGTCGAGACCTTCAAAGCGGCAGGCGCAGAGGTTTCATGGTGTGGGTGCAACCCTCTGTCAACTCAGGATGATGTGGCCGCAGCTCTTGACGCAGCTGGAGTTGAGATATTCGCTTGGAGGGGACTATCGCCTGAAGAATATTATTGGTGCATTGAACAAACACTCAAGATCGGTCCCAAGCTCACTTTGGACGATGGCGCAGATCTCATCTTCACGGTTCACACAAAGCACCCAGAATATTTGAGCCACATAGAGGGTGGCACCGAAGAGACCACAACGGGAATACACCGTATAAGATCCATGGCTAAGGAGGGGAAGCTCCGCTACCCCATAGTTGCCGTGAACGATGCCGAAACGAAATCGGACTTTGATAATGTCTACGGGACGGGTCAGAGCGCGATCGATGGAGTGATAAGGGCAACCAACGTTCTCTTTGCGGGTAAGAACGTTGTTATCTCCGGCTTTGGGCACTGCGGCAGAGGGCTTGCCTCAAGAGCTCGTGGTCTCGGAGCTAACGTAATAGTCACCGAAGTGGATCCGATCAAAGCGCTCAAAGCAAGAATGGAAGGATTCGAAGTCATGAAAATGAGCGAAGCCTCTCGCATCGGAGACATTTTCATCAGCGCAACGGGGTGCAAGGACGTGATAACAAAGGATCATTTTGCAGTAATGAAAGATGGGGCGATACTTGCTAATGCAGGCCATTTCAACGTAGAAGTCTCGGTATCAGATCTTGAGAACATTGCTAGGAGGTCAAGGGAGATAAGACCTGACAATAGAGAGTACACGCTTCAAGATGGAAGGAGGCTCTATCTTTTGGCGGAGGGGAGACTCGTGAATCTAGCCGCAGCTGAGGGGCATCCAAGTGAGGTCATGGATATGAGTTTTGCAAACCAGTTCCTTTCAATACTTAGACTTGCGAAGGAAGGAAAGAATCTCAGGCCTGATGTCTACGAGATTCCGCGCTCGCAGGATGAGCAAGTTGCAAGGCTAAAGCTTGAAAGCATGGGAATCAGCATCGACGAACTCACAAAGGAACAACAGCACTACCTTTCAAGCTGGGAAGAGGGAACGTAGATACTCATCACTCCGAAGTCATCCGCCCGTGCATACCTCGTCTTTTCCTTCCGACTACAGGAAAGGAAGGAATTGAGGAAAAAGAGAGAGAAGGAGGATGCCAAGTTGTCTCGGGGCATCCGAATCATTCGACAACAGGCATACTAAGCGTGGACCGAATAGAGGGGATCGAACGGATTTTCGAAGTGATTATCCCTTTCAGCTTTTCATTGGTTTCAGCATTGATGATCGCTATGATATCATAGGTCCCGTAGCTCGTATGGACTTCGATTACCTCGGGAATCTGCTTTATCGAAGAATATACCTCGTTCTCCTTTCCCACATCGGCATTCACCAAAACAATTGCTTTAGGCAAATTCTAGGTGTCACCCTGATTTTCCTATCTTCACTCAGAAAGTTTTCTGTGGGCTATAATCCTTTCTTGAATTATGCCCTATGCTGGCCAATATTCTAAACAAAGCTCGAATAAGACTGTGATAACAACACAGGAAAGAATAGAGGGGGGAGAGACAGGAGGTACGTGAGGCCATGAAACATGTGAAAATTGAATTTAAGGGTGGGTAGTGTTGACAAAACGAGAATATTGCATGTTTAAACAAGAAAGAAAGAGAAAGAAAGAAAGGATTGGATTTGATTCCTTCGATAAGGAATTACTCAAGGTTTGAGGGCACAAAATCTTCTTTCATGCAAAGCAACATCCCCATTGTCTCCCTTTTTTTGCTTGCATTCGCCTAGTACCTCCCTTCAACCTATGAATTGGTATGGTAGCGATGTGGAGAGTTATGTTTTTTTGCTTGCATTCGCCTAGTACCTCCCTTCAACCGAGCCAATGCTTCCGCGAAACCCTTTGGATTGTTCTTCGATACGCTCTTCACGATGCGCTTTGGCACGACTCCCCTCGAGAAGGGCTCGCTCCTAAGTAGCAACATCTTCAGTCTATCTAACTGCCTTATGCTTAGCTTATTGATTATTGCCTGATTGTAGTGAACCGAGTCAATCTTTGTAAGATCGAAACCGCATTGTTCAAGCAGTCTTCTGTCAAGCTCCGGAATGAGAACAGATAGATTGCCCTTCGCTCTGCTGCGGGGGTTTGTTTTTACAGGCATGATCCTTCTCAAGGAAATTAAAAGAACAATTGGAATTCGCTCGGCTTAGAAAGACAAGTTCAGTTACAAAATGGCCTAGCTAAGCCGCGGTCTTCAATTGCAGCAGATACTATCCGAACTATTCTTTAAGTCGAGGGAGGAAAAAAGATGGTTAGCGAGCTCGATGTGCCTAGAAACTTACTGATAGCTTACCGCTGCTGGGTACCGAGGTCTCCAATAGGCCATGGCCGCCATGAACGCGCGCAAATTGATTCGGTCTGCAAATAGACATCGCGAAGTTTCCTTCTCTTTCGGTTCATTCCAAATACTCAGCGAAAGTTCATTGTCTTCATTTGTGCTAGCATAGATGTGAAGCCCTCTTACGCACTGATACTTCGTCTTAGTCAGACTGCTAAGATTTTCCTCCCCTATCAGTGAGACTATTGCTCTTACCTTTCTAAGTTCACTTCGGGTTACTCCTTGTGCCAATCTTCCACCTCTTGAAATCCCGCTCGATATCAGCTGATCAAAATTTACTTTTTATCTTCTTGTCTGCGAAGTCTTGCTTCTTTTTCCTGATATGTTATCCTTTCTCATCCAAAAGAGTTCTCAATTAGGAATAGCTGATCCACCTTAAAAGATCTGCGGTGTTCACCGAGATCAACAACGCGGCTTTCAAAAATGGAGTTCTCTCCTAGTTTTCCATTCTGTTCTTTCAAGATGAATTGTGACACCGGGGATACTCGAAACCTAGCACTCATGTCTATCATCCACTTTGCTTTCATTGATTGTCCTTTGAATCTAACGTTCTAATAATACATGCCGGTCGATTTTTCAAGCAACTTTTGTCATGACGCAAGGATGTGACAAAGCAATTTGAGGAACTTTTCAATCCCTCAATTCAGATTCAATGGAATCTTCTCCAGCGTAATTATGACAATCGCATGTATTCCACAGAGGAAAATTCAAGATGGTTTAGACTGTACTTTGTCTTTACTTACTTCGAAACCTTTACTCGTTGATCTATTGAGCTCGGCTCTCCCTGTTTTTGGACGGTGCGACCAAATCTTCTTGATAGAAGGAATCCACAAATTGAGAATCCAGCGGCTATGAATTCAAACAAGAGCCAGTAATACGGAGGAAGATAAAAGCCGCTGAAACTGAATGGAACCATCAGTGGAAAGCTAGAAGCACCTGAATTCGTAGCAGCGAAGATGTCAAATGAAATGTGTGAGAAAAGTGTTATTGGCCCCACGAAAGCCGACTTTACAAAGGACTTGTCTGGAAGATGAAACCTCTCAGCAGCGAGAAGTATCACAATAGCTGAAAAAGCTGCAAAGAGAAACGAGTGGTCTGGCCTTCCGCTCACGTTGAAATCTGCAGCTGCTAGAATGTGATCCGAATCTATCAGAACTGCGGTAGAAGCACAGAGAAGGCTCAGGTTTAGGTCGAAAAGAAGAAGCGAAGGAACAAGGCCGAAAGTAAAGTGACCTAGGATTTCTAGAGCAATCTTTGAAGGTGCGTATTCGTGTACGTGAACGGCGGGCTCGTAATGGATGAACGCAATCAAACTATAGGCAAAGGAGAACGCAAGAAAGACTAGCCCGATCAAGGCTGCCGACTTGAATTCTTTGCGGTTGCCAAATATCTCCGATCTCGTTGGTTTCAAAGAAAATCCCGCCAAATCACCAAACAAATCCTTTCTATTGAGAGCTTTCAAATTCGTCGCAATAGGAGCCTTGTTATCAATCCTAGATTTACAATCGCGCCGCTATCTTATCCAGTTTGTCTATATCCAACCAAAGAGAGACATTCCAACAAAGAGGAATTGATCTAATTCTTCTGACACAATTGGTCAAGGAAAACTTACTTTCCGCAGTATAATGTGTTTTCTGCTCGAAACACATTCAGTGGAAAGTATTTGTCGTCTGGCTTAGAATAGGTGGCAAAGGGATCTTAATAATGAGAGTGCCATCCAGCGTGTCAAGAGCTCGCTTGCTCCACCAAGAGAACTTCGTAGAAAACTGATAGAGACTGACAGATCTTTACAATCACAGATTTCAAAACTCGACAAAGGCATTGCCCAAATGAGTCAAAAGGAGAAGGCCCTATTCGCAAAGACGACCAACGCTTTCCAAAAGCACGAAACCGCGCAGGCAAATGCTTACGCAAACGAGCTGACAGAGGTTAGAAAAGCAATCAAACTCGTGAGCAGTGCGAAACTTGCACTCGAAAGTGTCCAAGGAAGGCTCAAAACTATCACTGACTTGGGAGACTTGGCTCTGACCATTGCTCCGGTGGGAAACGTTGTTCGAGCGGTGAGAAAGACTCTTCAGACTGTTATGCCTTCAGCTCACACTTCGCTTGATGAAGTATCGAGCTCCCTTGATGGCTTGATGCAAGAAATAGGAAGTATCTCAGGTTTAAACATGAGTTTTGAGACGACGAGCGAGGAATCGGAAAAGATTCTCGCAGAAGCATCGGCGATTGCTGAATCAAAGATCTCATCGAAGCTGCCTTCGATCCCTGGCTTTGATACTTCTTCGGGTTCCTCTTCCGAAGAGGACACTTCGCTCTAATAGGACGAAGCCCCCTGATTATTCGTTTTCGTGAACATTTCCTTTCGCTTATAGCGAAAACTTTCACTTGGAAGTATTCATGGCCTATCTTAGATTTCTCCCATGGCGAAGTAGGACAGAGTGAAGAGAGAGAAAGAAGATCATTCTTTCACTGATTCTTCCTCATTCTGAAGAAAAGATCTAGTTCAGATGACCTTAGAATTTTTCCGGCAACTTTCAATTATACCAAAGCCGTTGCTTAACTCGTGAAACGCGGCAGCCCTCTTTGCAAGATAGTTTGTCTCTATCAGTTGAAGCGAGCTTGGAAAAAGAACTTGATGTATTACCCAGTGTGAGAATCCGAAGGGAACTTGCTTTTGAGGGCATGAGTCGCTCAAGGAAAAATTCGCAGATCTTCCAATCAGATGGGAAGAGAGGAGAGAGAGCTGCCGAAGAAAGAGGGAGAAGAAAAGAAGAAGAGGAGAAGCAATCTTGGGAATTTCTCAATCGAGGCATCTCTCTCCCCTAGTTCAAAGGATCGACTACGAATCCTTTCCGGAAGTCGTAAAGCGTTGCTACGAAAGGTCAATCGCACTTTCAATAAGATTCCGTGAGCTTATCGAAAAATCAAAGATAAAGTTGCCACGGGAATCATGCTTGTGTCTTAACGGCTCAACAAGCAGGCTCGAGTCTGTCCCAGATTCTGATGTAGATTATGTCTTGATCTGGAATGATTCTTTTGCCACTGTCCAGCAAAACAGCCAAGGCTATCCAGGGGCGAAGCTTCAAGCAAGAATAACAGTTGACAAGATAAACTCGATCCTCTCTTCAAATGGTGTAAGGCCTTGCGATAGTTTCTCCTGCGACAAATCTCTGTCGGAATTGGTCACAACTGAGAACCTTTTTAGTAGGTATTCAATTCTAACTTTGATTGACTCGAGCCTGCTTGCAGGAGACGAGTTAATGTACAGCTATTTTCTTGATCGAATAGAAAAGAACCTCAACGATTACGCGATTGGAATCAGAGCTGATAAGCTTGTGATTCGGACGCTCGTCTGGTATATACAGAGAGAAGGCTGGATTGACCAGCTTCAAATGGGCACAAGTGTCAATAGATTCTCTAGGCTCATACAGCTCTTTGTGACAATTCTTTCGATCGACCAATTTGGGATAAAGAGAACCCGAGAAACAAAGACCACGTGGCTCAGAATAGAAAATCTACGCCAGTCTCTTCACTCGTCCAAATTGGATTGCCTCAAAAAATTGTGGCTCAAAGCACTTTTGTTGAAGGAAGACAGAGCAAGACGACCAATGTTGCGAGACACAGGCTTCATAGCAGTCTCTGAACTTATGGAGATCTGGCGCGACATACTTTCAATCTCTCAATCCGCTTGAGTAAGTGGAAACTTTTCAAGCGATTCAGTTATCCTTTCTTCTTTTACAAACTTCCCAAGCATGGCCTTGCTCCTTTAGGAGTCTGAAATTTTTTTTGAAGAGAGCGCGTACTTGTCTTCTTCGAGAATTGCTTTTCAACAAAAGAAAAGAGTCGTCGCCTCCTTTTTCCCATTTTCGAAGCAAGCGAGAACCACGATCTTCCAATTGTCGATTTTATTTTCAATCTATTTCCACGTTTTCCGCCTTGAGTGAGTGTAGTGATTTCGGTTGGCATGATGTTGTTCATAACGTGCTTGTTTGCATGTTATCTGAAGTTCTATTGCGCGCATGCACGTAATATTTTGAACTGAAAATCTTCTTTAAGCAAAAAAAGAGGAAAAGGAATAAAGGATCAGAATTCAAGGGTCAGTACAAATCAACTTTGAAAAGCATAGCAAACAGAGGCCGCTTCCTTTCGGTGTCACTTGGTGCGACTAGCTCGCCGAAGGATGCCTTGGTGGATGTAGTAGCTACGAGGGAAACTGCGAGCCAGCTAAAGGAACTCGCACTCCTCGGCTTTGGTGTCATAGCGGTAGTTGGAGCGGGAGGTCTCGGCCGGCAGTACCTTGCCATGGCAAAAAGATACACAAACGAAAATAGAGCACTTGATGAGGTAGGCATTGAAGCTTCCAGAATCAATGCTTCTATGCTAATTAACTCCTTTCACTTGCCACACAGTTTTCTAGTGAATCAAGAGCCTCTCCGAACTCTGAGCCAAGTGAAGAGCTATATTTCACGGCTCCACGAGACGAGAGATCCAAGAGAACACCATATCTTCGAAGAGCGAGGCTTCGTCGCAATTACTGGAGGACTTGAGCCTGGGCTCACTTCTGATAGTTCTGCCGCGAAAGTGGCAACAGAGCTGGATTGCCCTCTCATAATTGTATCCACGATGGGCGGAATATTTGAGTCAGACCCATTAGCGACTGTTGCCAAGGGAAGAGAAAGCCCGAAGTTGCTATCAAGGATCGGGCGAGATTATCTCAAAACTGTGATCTTGAAGAGAGCTGAAAAGAAAGGAGACGAACAAGAGAGCGAGGGGAACGAGACTCCTCATGTCCTTGATGTTCCTACGTGCCGAATCTTACTAGATGTTGAACGTGAAAGAAGAGCGACATTTCGTGCTGCTGTAACTAACTACAAGGCAATCGCTGAAACAGCATTGATACTGACATCACGAAAAACTCCGGCTGTGAGACCAAAGAGGCCCCACTTCACACTAATCTCCCTCCTCTAAGTCAAGCATCCATCTTGGCTCTTCAAGTCATTTTATCTTGGTATTGACAATATATCGACGGGGATTCGCACGACCTTCTTCCCAAGCTCCTCTCCAAACCTCGCAGTTACCTCGCAGGTCGAGCTCATGCAACCTTCCTCGTATATTCGGTATATCTTGGATGCTTGCTTTGCTATGTTGAAGCTTCTAGGCTTGTAAGAGTGTTCGAAGCAATATCGCGCATTCTTCTTCTGGCATGATCCGCTGCTGTCTTGACACTCTTCTAGGGGCACCTCTTCATAACCAAGACCATAAGAAAGTGCAACTTCGGCTGCCATGGTATCAACTCCATCTTCGCCCCCGTTCACAACCGTTATTTCATCGGAGCTTCTACCTTCTTCACTTAGGATCTTATCGATGAGTCTGTAAACGTAATCATATCCAGATAGAGACTTACTCCCAACAATTGCGATTTTGCATTTCAAGATATCCCCTCATCCCCAGCATCATTTAGCCAGCCAGAAGCGCAAATGCGCCGAAATTATTAAAGATCCAATGTTAAAAAGCCTCTCAGGAATTATCTTCTCGATGATTCGCACCGTTTTTTATTGCCTTCTCTCCACCTTTCAAAAATCACAGAAGGGGGTGGAGGGGTGGGAACGAGAGCGTAAGGATTTCGCATTTCTTCTTATCAATCTGCTAGTTTGACATCAATGTTTTTACTTTGTGGATTGTTGAAGGTGGAGCAGTAGTTGCCGATCAGAGCCGTTACATTTGACCTCTGGCTGACCCTGATATGGGACAGCAAGGAACTTGAAGAGTACAGACGACTGCGAAGGCTCGTAAATTTCTATAGATTCGTAAAGAAAGTGAGGCTTCTCACCTCCTCCTCTTCTCCTTCTCCTCCTCCTCAACATGGCGGTCCGTCAAATATTGATTCAGCTCAGGGGAGCAGATTCAGTTACTCGGATGTAAGGCTCGCGCTTGAATCACTTCAGGTTAAAGCAAAGGAGCTCTACGATAGGGGATTTGACATTCATCCGAAAGAGCGGGCAAGGATGCTCTTTGAAATACTCCAAATCAAAGTTCCAAAAGACGTGGAAGAGGCGCTCTACGAAAGGGCAGGGAATATACTATCCAATTCGGGCTACTTTTCACGCTTCCCCAGTCTGAACCCTGAGGCACTACCTACGATGAAACTGCTGAAAAGAACGTTCCCACGAGTCAAGATAGCCTTGATATCCAACGCCGCTAGATCTGCAAGGGCTTATCAAAGAATGCTCAAGGCTCTCGGGATAGGGGATTACTTTGATCATCTCGTAATATCATGTGAAGTTGGCTATCTGAAACCGAGAAAGGAGATATTCCGCAAAGCGCTGTCGCTTCTCTCGGTTGAACCCTCTGAAGCTCTCCATGTTGGAGATCTGTTCAAGGCCGATATCGTTGGTGCGGTTGCATGCAAGATGAACGCATGCCTTTACACTGGTCTCTGGCACAAGTATGCACAGTACACAAATCCAGGAGAACACATACCCCAAGATTTTGCTCTTCAGCACCCGGGGATTGTGGTGAAGGAGATAGAAAGACTTCAGGATGTTGTGAAAGTAGCAAAGTTGATTCCTTGATGCCGCTTTGCGGGGTTGATCCAGACTGGGATTGCCACCATCTTCGCTCTCTTCCTGATATTGTTTAGGCTCCCTCAGGCATGGACACACCTAAGGAAGATCAGAATTCAGTGACGACAAAGTTATTTTACCCACTGAAGGAGACGTGCTTATCTATTCATTGCCCCTACTTAATCTGGGTCTTGCAGATTACAAACCATTCAGGGTTGACGCCGAACTCGTTGCAACCGGCAGAACATGCATAATAGGTTCAAGCGGCAGCGGAAAGAGCTACACAGTCGGCGTCTTCTGCGAGGAGCTTTGCAAAAACAAGGTCCCTTTTGTTATGATCGATATTGAGGGAGAATACTGGGGGCTCAAGGAAAAGTTTGAGGTCATCTGGATTGGTGAGGGGGAAAAATGCGATCTCAGGTGGGATGAGATAAGCCTCGAAGATCTTGCAATACAAGCTCCTGACAGCCCACCTCTGATCTTGGATCTTTCAGAAACTGACGATCCGAAGGGGAAAGTTGGATTCTTTTTGACCGCTCTCTATGGAGAGATCTCGAAGAGGAGAGTTCCGTACCTCGTTATACTCGAGGAAGCGGATCGCTTCGCGCCCCAGTCGGGAGAGCGACTCAAGATATTTGACGAGGTCGCAAGACGTGGAAGAAAGAGAGGTCTCGGGCTCATGCTCTGCACCCAGAGGCCCTCGCTTGTCGATAAGAATATTCTGAGCCAGTGCGGCAATCAAATGATCGGGAAGCTTGTCATCCAGAATGATCTTCAATCAGTTGCTCAATTCTTCCCTGAAAGAGGACTACCTACTCAGCTTACCGCTCTTTCGCCGGGGATCTTCTTTGCCTTGGGCGGACTTGCTCCAACTCCAACACGCGTCAGAATTAGGCAAAGGGAAACTACTCACGGCGGCATCACCCCGAAACTTATGGATCGGGCGGTCAGGCCGTCAGCAGAAGTACTCCAGAAACTGAGAACTTCTCCTATCGAAGCAGCTCATCAGGGAACGGTGACGCCACATTTACAACAGCGGCAAATGATCAAAGTCCCGCGCTCACAGCACACCGCAATTGTTTCATCTGCAACCCAACCAGTCGGACAAATTCAAGCTCCACTAGTGGGAGGTCATCCCGGACTCCCCCCGCTAATTGAGAGAGAAGAGGTTCCAATTTTTATCAAGCGGCAGAAAAGTTTTCCGCTCTTTGGCGAGGAAGAACAAGTGACGTCTGTGACCCTCACTTACAGGCCTTTGATTGAGGTTGGAGTAAGAACTAGATCTGGAGTGCTCAGAAAGAAGTTCGAAACAAGGTACATGGTGCTAGACAAATACACTGGTAGAATTGTTGACTGGAGCGACACGGGAATCTCATTCAGGCAAGATGGCTTGGAAAGATTCTTTGGGCTTTCAGCGATTCAAATAGAAGCATTGAAGGCACTCGAGCCAGGAAAGGATCTTACTTTGATCGAGGTTGCGTCAAGGTCAAGGATCCCTGAGGATCTCGTGAGAAGATGCATCAGGGTGCTTGAGGCAAGGCGACTCGTAACTTCGGTCAAGATAGGCAAAGCGAAGCTTGTCCGCCCTCTCGTCGACATTCCCAAGGTTCAGTTCATGGAGTCCCCACTCAATCTTGGAGTAGTTAGTGCAAGTCCTCCAAAGGCAGGGTTTGAGAAGGAGATAAAGGAGGATGAAATCCGTGAAGTTGTGAAAGGGTCGTTCGAAGGCTCAGACGTCGACACGTTCAGACCCTTCCTCTATCCAATTTACAGAGTGGAGCTCGCCCTGAAGTCGCAAAGAAGAGTTGTTCTGCTTGATGGAAGGTCGGGAAGGAACTTGAGCGAGATCTAAACCGTATATGTCAATTGTGCGTTCAATTAGTATTCTAAAGATCAGTCACGCAGCTCCCTCTTTCATCATCGAAGCTAATTTGCAATAGATCGGATAAGCTCGAAAGGCGTTCCTGCCCACAAGCACACGAATTGGGAATACTGAATTTGAGAAAAATGCATGAGACTTAGCTTTCACATGATTCCCTTGCTAATGGAGGCTTTGTAGTTCTTTACCTCTCCTAATAGCAAGTAGACTGCGATTTGTATCCTTGCAAAGAGAAGAAAATTTCTCATTTTCGAGTTTCATATCTTCGGAAGAAACAGCGGTAGTACAAAGTAAATGATCAAAAGAAAGACTGCAAGCATTAAGAGAGTAATCACCAAGTTTCTGAGCGGATTCTTGCTCCAGATTATACCAAAGGGTATTCCGACTAGGAAGCCTATGACGTGAGAGTAGTAAGCTATATTTCCTCCGAATCCAGCGATTGCTGCATATACATTTTCGAGGAAAAAGAGAACTGCGACAAGTCCGACAGGTAAGATGATGATGGTGAGCTTGGTTGGATGGATCAACATTATAGCAGCAGAAAGAGTGAATATCGCAGCAGATGCCCCAACCAAAGGTGTCCCCACGGGATACAATGGTATGCCTAGTAAGAATGTCAAAATTCCCCCAAAGAAAAAGAGTCCAACCATCCTTGCTCCTCCCACCTCACTTTCGAGGGCGGCGCCGAAGATAAACAAGAAGAGCATGTTTCCAAATAGATGAACGAGGGAGGCATGAACGAAAAGAGCAGTCACAAGGGTCCATGGCTTGCCGGCGAGAAGGTTTGAAGTGCTGAAGGCAAGATTGCTTGTTATGAAGTCCGAAGAAAGGGAAGATGCTTCGTAAAAGTACGCAAGAACTATCGCGAGTATCAGAATAAGAGTCGCTCTCAAAGCAGACAGCCCAATTCTTCCCTTCGTCAGAGAGGCTCTTTCTCAAGCAAAGCTTGACTTGAGTCTCTCACATGCAGCTTGCAGGGTTTCAATCCTTTTCGAAAATGTGAACCTAATTTCCTTCCTGCCGCCTACTTTCCCATCTAAAAAGAAGAAAGAAGAACCAGGGACTCCTGCAACTCGCGCCTTCTCAACTAAATGCATGCAAAATTCTACATCGTTCGAAGTCTTGTCAAGTTCCGAAAAATCGCACCAGATATAATACGCTCCTCTAGGCTTTACGCACTTGAAGCCAATGTCTTCAAGGGAAGAGAGAAGAAGGTTTCTTTTCCTTTCATAGTCCTTCCTCAGGCTCTCGTAGTACGATTCTGGAAGAGAAAGGGCCTTCACACAAGCCATCTGCAGAGGATGGGGTGCACCGACGGTGAGGAAATCGTGAACCTTTTTAATTGCATTTGTGAGCTTCTCTGATGCAATGGTGTAGCCTACCCTCCACCCCGTGACGCTGTAAGTCTTTGAGAATCCAGAAATGGTCACTGTTCGATCCTGCATCGATGAGAAACTTCCAATACTGAGATGAGTAGCTCCATCGTAAAGTATGTGCTCGTATATTTCGTCAGTAAAGCAAACTGCATCGTAGTCATTACACAGATCTGCAATCAATTTTAGATCTTTCATTGAAAACACCTTTCCAGTCGGGTTGTGCGGCGTGTTGATAACGATTCCTCTTGTGTTTGGACCAAATTCTGTCTTGAGCTTCTCCTCGTCGATCTCGAATTCTTCATCTTTATCTCTCCTCTCAGAAAGGACAAAATATTTTGGCCGCGCACCAGAAATGATAGCATCGGGAGCATAATTCTCATAGTGTGGACTTATGATGATGAGCTCGTCTCCAGGATCAAGAATCGCAAGCTGAGAAGCAACCATTCCCTCGGTTGTGCCACATGTGACCACGATGTTCTTTTCAGGATCGCAGTCTATTCGATTGTAGGCTCTTTCCTTTGCTGCAATGGCATCTCGAAGCTCTGGAGCCCCCCAAGTTATGGAATACTGATTGTAATCATCAAATACTGCGCTCGAGGCGGCTTCTTTCAACTCGGCAGGACAAGGAAAATCAGGAAAGCCTTGAGCAAGATTAACGGCCCCGAATTTATTTGCGAGCCTTGTCATCTCTCGGATGACTGATTCAGTAAATTGACCTGCTTTCCTTGAAATCTTGGGCTCCTGACCACCAGACCGCAAGTGCAAATTAATATTTCATGCCTTCTCTTTTGGTAGTATCCAATTTCAAAGTTTGATAGGAGGGATCTTCTTCGGGCAGTTTTGGAATTAAAAATCGAATGCCCGCGTACAAATGCTTTCCTCGTAGAAAGGGGAGCCGCCCCTCTTCCGCTCAACCTTTAGGAACATTTTCTTTACTTTCTTGAGTTTGAGGAACCAGGAAATCTATCTTCTCATGCTTCTCAGGCGACATTGAAAAAAAGATCCTCGAAAACTCGAGAAAATGCTATTAATATTGGAATTTTCGGGGAATCGCTGTAAAAGTTAGATAGCAAGCCGAAGCTAGAAAAAAGCCTTCCTATGTAAGGAGGACAGCCGCTGCTACAACCGTCGTCCACAATCCGTTCTTGTCCCCCTCCGCAGACTGGGTTATGTGAGTCGTTCTAACGATCTTACCAGAAATCTTCCAAAGTTGCTTCTTCTCATCATAGCTCTGATCAGGATTGAAGGGGATCCCAAGCGTTGAAGCAAGCATCGAAGCCGCTAGATCCTCTGCATAGTCTCCTGCTTTTTCGTCTGTCTCACCATAGTCTTCGTGCTCAGACAAATACCCCCACGTGTTCCTGTCCTGGGGAATCGCGAGACCGACCGAAGCAGCTATCAGCCTATTGGGTTCATTTGTGGAGAGCTTGCTCAGTACTAAGAAAAGTATCTGACCAGGAGTGAGCTCTGCAAGACCTTCTTTTCTGCTAACAAGCTTACATCTTGGAGGGAAGATGCTCGAGACTGGAACGAGGTTGTACGCCTCGATGCCAGCATCTCTTAGTGCTAGTTCAAAACTTGCCAGTTTTTCTTTGTGTTTTCCGACTCCCTTAGTTAGGAAGATTTTTTTCGGGACGAGTGTCGGCAATTTTTCTTTTTACTTGATCAATTCGATTTTTAACTCTCTTTTTAGGATTGTGCCTTTCTGATTCATTTCTCAAAATGTCATAGTATTCAGGTTTGTCACCGGATTGTGTGCCCATCATTTTTCTATGCAACGCTTGCGAGTGAGAGAAAAGAAGAAGAAGCAGAAGAAACAGGCCAGACGGGAAAAGCAGATGCTAAGAAAAGTTGTGGAATGAAACAACAGAAAATCAAAGAAGAGATGCCCGAGAAAGAATTTCTGCGTTTTGATTCTGAGTCAAAGCTATAACCAAAACGGATAGAATCATCCTAACCTTCATCAGGAAAGGTTAATGAAAAAATAGAGAAATATGGTAAACAACAGCGAGAGCCTCGTGTACTCCTTTTGCACGCTTGGTTTTCCTTGTGATTTAAATTCTTCATATGGCTTCAGTGAAGCGCTTTGAGATAGGATTTAGTTTCAGCAAGCTGATCAGGGCCCAACCATGAAGAAAGAGAGAAAGAAGACAAAGAATTTCCCAAGTAATGGGAATTCAAGTAGTTACATCCAGGAGGGCGCACTCGAAGCTTCTCTCAAAGATAGTTTCAAGCTCTCGGGATACGAAGCAAGAGCCTATATTTCTCTAGTGAAGAAGGGTGCTCAAAATGCAAAGCAGCTTTCTCAGAACGCTAGTATTCCTCTTCCCCGTGTATACGATACCTTAGACACGCTCATGGAAAAGGGCTTTGTTGCAAAACAGGAGGAGGAAGAAGAAGGCTATTTTCTTCCAATCAAACCTGCTCAAGCGCTCAGGGGAAGGATTCTCCAATTCGAAGAGCAGTACCTCCAGGATCAAATGAAAAGAAGATCAGCCGAGAAAACGCTTACTGCCGCGCTCGAAAATCTTTCTAGCACAAGACTTTCAGACAATGGAAGGCTGAGACCTAGTGAATCTCAAATATCTGTCCTGAAGGGGCTTAATTCGATTGCCAACGCTTTCTCTGAACTTCTCGGTGAATCTCACGATGTATTCCTAGTTGCAAAGAGATCTATTGAAAGAAGGGATGTCTTCCTTCCTCTGTTATTCAACAGAATGAATTATTCATCTCAAGACCAACCGTCGTCCTCCAAGTCAATCAAATTAATCGTGCCCAAGGATGCCAAGCTGAAGGATGAAGAAATCAAAGCCGTGAAAGATGCAGGCGTGGAGATCAAGAGCTCTGAGAACATACTATTTGACATGATGATCGCCGACTCCCAAAACGTTCTCATTGGTGTTCCAGATCCTCTTTCAAAAGAGAGCAACCATTCCATAGCCATTTGGATAAAGAACATCGCGTTCGCACGCTCTACTCGCCGGGTCGTGGAAGAAATTTGGCGGAATTGCTCCCGGGTTTGATGGAAGAGCGAGTTGTACGGAGCTTCAAGCAAAACAAACATAACTCTCTCTTCTTCTTTGTTCCTTCACCTTTTCTTTGAAGACCAGAAGGTATAATCCCAGTTCTCATTCTTTACACTATTGCGCCAAGTCAAGTAATCCCGGAATATCAGCTTGTGATCGAAGGCAAGCAGACTCCTGCGTCTTCTTAAATCTTCGATTTTCATCCAAAACACAGAACGCGCATCGTCTCCTGCTTTGACTGTTCCTCTCTTGTAATCAGCTATGAAGACAACCGAAACTCTTTGGCCTCTAGGGTCCCTCGTAGGATCGCTGTAGACGCCCAAGATGGACCGAAGTGTTGCTACGACTGAACACTCTTCCCAGAGCTCACGAAGGACGGCATGCTCAACTGTCTCGCCATATTCAACATGTCCTCCAGGAAAAGCCAGAGAACCCTTGTATGGTTCAACTCCTCTCTGCTCGATCAATATCTCATCGGAGTTTTTTCGCACAATTGCATCCACAGTCAAAACGGGATAGCTGTCCTTTCTCAGACGAGGCATTGATTCGTTGGCGAAATTCCCAAGCAATATTCATTTCTCAAAGAACTTGGATTTAGCTCGCTACTCACGCTTAGGTTTTGCAAAGTTCTAAGAAATAAGCCCTGAAGGGTTCGATTTTTCGCATATTCACTGGATGATCTCAAAGTCAATTTGTACAAGAATCCAGGACAATCTGTTGAAGAACAAATTAGTGGAATATGGAAAAAGGGACGAAGAGTGGGCGAGAGAACGAGTTGAATTCTTTTTCTACAAAAGCTCAGGGCATATTTCTCCTAATTCTAGTCCTTTGCTTTATGGATTCCATTTTCTCTTCGAAATTGCCATGGAGCTTGTTTGGATCCACTTTCAATACGTCACATATTGTCTGTGTTATCTTTTCCTCAATGAGCCCAGAGCCCATTCCGAAGATGTCTCTCAGGCCAGCCTCGAGAAGCGCCGGGTTGCACAGTACGTCCTCTGAAGAAGCATTGAACTTCTGACCCAAATTAAAGAGGACAACTGTCTTCACGCCTTCCCCAAAACTGTCGAGTGTCTCGGAAACTACCAAACGCAGTATCCTTGAAAAATCCGAATCTACGTTTAATGATAAATCTGCACTCATGTGGTTCTCAACTTGTTATTTTGAAGGTAGTAAGTTCCTCAATTCTACTTTATTTCAAATGCATCTGAAGCGGCTGTTCATTGCTAGCAAGTCACAACACTTTGCTCAGGGTCTTTTAGTACAGATGTGAGGTACCGAATGACTTTCAGATTTTTTGTCACCATTGGCCCAGCCAAGCGGTAACAAAATTCGACATTTGAACCTCAACTCAGCTTGGGTACTTTTGCCGATGGATACACGGAGAGCCCAGTCTCTCCCATCTTTATCGGAAATATGCCCTCCTTGTGAGCTGTTCCTCTCATCTTCCTCACTTCTATACCGCGAACTCTCAATCCCCCTACCTTCGAATAGTATAGCACCACGACCCCATCAGAGATGAACTCCTCGATGCCAAAGCGACTGAGAGCTTGGCTCTCCTCCGAGATCTCAGTTACAAAGAGGACTGTTGCCTCGAGCTGTTTCAGCAAACTTGCAAAGCGGAGCAAGTCGAGCCGCATGTCAACCGAGCTCTCAAATTGCATTCCCATAACCGTTATTGGATCAACAACTATTCTCTTAGCTCCGATCTTCTTGCATATCTGCGAAACATTGGAGTAAATATCAGTGGGACTGATTTTACGGAGTTGTCCACTAACTGCTGGTGAAACATCAATCATCGCAAGCTTGCCAGCCTGTTCTAGATCCTCGATTTCCCATCCATATGAGGCCGCATTCTTGATGATTGAAGGGATAGATTCTTCAAGAGTCACGTAGATTCCGGCTTCATCATAGACCTTGGCCCCTTTGTAGACAAACTGAAGTGCAAAGGTGCTCTTTCCTGTCCCAGTTCCACCTGTAACCAAGATGGAATTTCCTCGTGGAAAGCCACCTAGCACTAGTTCGTCGAAGCCGTCTATACCAGTCTTTACTCGACTTGTCATCCCCACATGGCTTGCCCTTCCTTCCCTGTAGCTTACCTTAGTTTCCTTTTCCATCATTTCACGAGATTCACCAACGCCCAGCTCAAATCTTCATTTGTCTTAGATCTCGATGTCTACCCCGGAGTTAGTAAGCGAATAATTCCTCCACCTGTCGTCGTGAGATCTTCCCCGTAGGGAATCTATCCTAAACTGTCTAACCCTCGAGTCCCCTTCCTCGCGTATCCTGAACTTTATGGTTCCAGCACAAGAGAAAGTAAGTGAATTCAGCGCCTTGTCCTCATGAGCGCCTTCACACACAGTGGCTAAACCTCTCACTCGAAAATTTTCCAGTCTGGAATTGAGACAAGCAACAAAGTCTATCACAGCCTTGTACTCGCAGGAAAGCAACAAACGCGATACAGAGTCTAGGACAAGGATCAACTTCTCCGGATCTTCTTCTTCGGTTTGTGAAGAGCGCAGCTGGTCGGTGATAACAATGAGCATTCCTGTCGGGTCCAGTCCAAGCATTCCGTGACCAACGTTTTCAGATAGCCCGAGCCTTGCAGGACTGGCTGCATCCAGGATCACAAATTTCCTACTCTCTTCAAATGGCTCGACATCCCATCCAAAGCGTAGCATTCCTTCCCTTATACTTGTGGGCAGCTCTTCGGTTGTAATCCAGATGACCTTGCCGCCCTTTTTCAAAATCTCAAAGGCGTACTGCTCACAGAAAATTGTCTTTCCACAGCCGCTCGTCCCGCACAAAAGATTCAATCCACTAGGAAGGAATCCTCCGAAGGTGAGTTGTTCTATTCCTTTGATTAGGCTCTTTACAATAGATGTGCTTGTTCTAATTGTCTCTTCCTCCTTTCAAGCTTCGCTAAAATGAGCCTTTCCTGAAATTCCAGATCCGTTCTCTGTGCTTCGGATTCAGGATCCTCTCTTCCGCTCTGCCTTAAAGACAATATGTCACTGCGGATCTTCTCAAGCTCGGACTGAAGCGATTGGTATTCGTTCTTTGTCCTCGCTATCATTTCATCTATTGCAGAAATCTTTTCTTTGAGTGAATAGTACTCCTCACTGTAATTCAATTGCCCCATACCGATGCCTTTATTCGAAACTTCCCCAAGTTTCTTCGAAAATTTTCGAAGCTCAATTTCGAGTTTCTCTTTCTCTTGGAGAGCGACCTCTAGATTTAGTCCTGGCGACTCGATGACTGCCCTGACTGTCTGTGGTTTCGTTGCTCTGTAGTTTCGCCCCTCGTCCAGATAAATAAGCGAAGGGTGCCAGACAAAGTCGCCTGAAGAAAGAGGTCTCAGCTGCAACGCGATCTTCTTTTCGGATGAAGGGTCTATTCTCAAATTAAGCTTCAAAGATCTTCCGGCTATAATTGGATACGGAGCTTTGACAATCTCAAAACCTTCCGGGGCGACCTCATCCATCCTGAATGCAACCGCCGGTTTTAGACCCAAGTTTGAAAGATAGATGTAATAAGAAAATTCCTCGTCTGTGGTCAAGTACGACTGCGGGATTTCCACATCAAGAGCAATGAAAGCTGAACCTGCAGCTCGCCCCGCAGAGCTAGGAGTCTGATCTAGAAGCGACGAAGTGGAGATCGTGGAATAGATGATTTGAGAAGATGCTACTTCTGCTATAATGTCGTGAGCAAGGGGAAGGAGTCGTTGATGATTTCTAACGGCTGTCACCATTTTCAAAGCTTCCCTGACCCGCTTTGAAGCCCCAAGTGATTCATAATATCGTGAAGCATAAGATAGCGACTTTTGTGCCTGTGAGTACAGAGAGGCCTTGAGCTCGGGATTCTCAATTTCTCTCTCAGCTGCGCTCATTTTGATCGTTGCGTCCAAGATGTGTTTCGAAGCTCGCAACAAATTAAGAAATGATCTATTTCCCACCCTTCGAAACATGAGCTCTGAGCGATCAAGGCTCTTATTGCATTCAATAACCTTCTGAACATCAAACGAGCCTTCGAGACTGCTCTCGAGCGAAGTAGAGCTGTAAAGGAAAGATGCAAAATTTGAAAGCCCCAAGAGAAGTGCTCTAAGGTATTTAGAGGAGGAAGTTTCAGCTGCACCTTCGAAAATTTCCCTAGCTTTGACATAAAGTCCAGGGTTGTTCTCCTGTTGCGCTCTCTGAAAGGCGCTTAACGCGATGCAAAGAGAAGCTAGTGTTCTAAGTTCGCTTGCTTTCAGCGGATCTGAAGAGATTGCAGAATTTGAGGCAAGTGAAAGAAACATTTCCTCCGCGGATTTCAGCTCTGATATTGACTGTTCAAGATTTCCCACTTGGTAGGCATGCTTTGATGTTTCAAGCATTATTCTTGCTTTGCAGAACTTGATTAGAACGTCGCTTTGCCTCTCCAGCTCGTCGATATCTTCCGACCACCCTTTCTGACTACCTACATCCTCTTTGAACCTCGTTAGGATCTCGATTGCTTTTCTGAAAGAATTAAGAGATGATTCAAAATCTTCGCTAGAAGAAGCTCTCTCAGCTTCCTCTATTACAGATTCTGCCCTCAAGACGGGGGCTCTGTGCTCCCATCTTCGCGAAAGTGCTACAAACTTGGCCGCCTCTGCATAGCTCTTTGAAGCCAGCTCAAAATTTGAAGATCTGTGTGCTTCCTTCGCGAGTTCGATTTTGTTCAAAGCCTGCATGAAATTAGCAAATCCTTGGTATACCCTTGAATTTTCGGAAGCAACTCTCGCAGCTTCGTAAGCTTCACAGGCCTTAGAGAAAAATGAGGCACTACCCAAAAAGTCTCCTTCCACGTCGAGTATCTGCCCCGTCAACCAATAAGATTCCGCAAGTTTTTCATTCCAATTGTTTTTTTGACATAGTTTCAAGGCCTTACTCAAGTGGTGCTTTGCCATTCTTCCGTACGGGCTACTATTCGATTGCGATTCCTTGAACTTCTCTAGCTCATGACAGACCGCCGAAGCTAGCAGCCTTGCATCCACTGCCCTCTTTTCGTATCTTTCCTCTTTGTAGAACTTCAATGACTTCGCCGCGAATTCCAGAGATTTGGTAAGAATCGAGCGTCTTGACTTTGTTTCTTCCGACTCTTGCCTTACTTTTTCTCTGGAAAACCTTGAGCTTTGGGAAGAAATGCCAATTTCGCTTTCCACTGCCTTGGAAGCAGCATCTCGGTAATATTCAGATGTGTGGTAGAATACATCTCCAATGTTGACTGCATCGTACCTCGAGGCTGCGAAGCCCCCACGTTTGAGCTGCTCCTGAGCTCTTTTAGCAAGAGCAATAGATCTTGCCATGAGGCGTCTTTGATCCTTTGGTCGTGAATGTCGCGCGAGAGCTTGATAGAAGCTTGCTATCCAAGATCCTCCAAGAATATCCCTCTCAAAAGGAGTCCAGAGTGTAGCCCACCTTAGAGACTCCTCTCCTATCGAAACGGCGTTCTTCAACAGATCGATTACTTTTCTCTTATCAGATTGGTACTCGCTTTCCCGCCAGTACGTACCGGCGAGATTATAGGCGATCATAGCCTTGTAAACATGCCAAGGAGTTTTCTTCGCGAGTTCGTAAGCTCTTTTGTAGTGAAACCTGGAAGTTCTGACACGAACAATCATTTCTTCTCCTTCGACGTTCTCTGCCAAGTATTCATGACACAGGCCAAGAGCCATCTCGGGTACAGGCGCGTAGCATTTGTAGAACAAATAGTGAGGAAAAACCGTAGCAAGATTCTTTCTTCTCCATTTACCGCTTGTCTTCCTCTGCTTGCTAGACCGAGCTGTTCGGGCAAGATATCTCAGCTCTTGGGAAATCAAACTAGTCGCCCTTTTCAAAAAGGCAATTGATCGTTCCCTGTTTCTTTCGAACTGATAGTATGAAAATCCGAGGCCATCGTAAATTATTCCCAGCATACCAGCTTCTGGCACTTGGGTCCTATCGGCTGGATTATATGATAGCGAAGTCACAGGGAACGAAGAATGGGAGGAGTTTTCTTCAATAGTGCTTAAAGGTTGATCCCGTGTTTCAAATTTTCCAATTATGTCGAGTGCAATTTTTCTCGTTTCATGCAAACGATCTTCGTGAACTTTCTTTGCGCGAACAAGGAAGGGAAGAATCCTTAGTTGGATGGCTAAACCCAAAGCAAAGGGCATGTCCCTACGCGGACCAGATGTCGTGACAGCAGCTACTGCATTCTGAAATATCAATGACGCTTGCTTTGCTTTATTGAATCCAATATGATTTGGATAAAGCCAGAGAACAAGAGCCAGCAAAGAATGATAGCAAGGAAGAAGAGAAAGAGCATCTTCTCTTCGGCTCTTAGTTTCATAACATTTCTTTAGTCTATCTTCAAGAATTTCTCTCGATTTTCTAAAGAAAGCGAGGGCTTGCCCTTGTTTCTTTGCTTCCTTGGAGAGCGCTGATATACGAGAAAAAAGTTCAAAGAATTCCTCTCCTCGCTGAGGATAAGAATACAGAGAATAATCCGATAAGTGCTTTGTAGCGCCTAGCTTTTCGCCCTCTCCCATTATTGAGGAAGATTTTTCTGAATCAGACACAATACGCGCCTTTATGGCCTGCCACCTTTTGAGCAAATTAATTTCTCGTCAGAATCATTATCAAACTTCAATGGAGTCGAGGCATCACGACGCTCATACCTTTGACGTATAAGCAAACCCAAATTGAAATGCGATCCCCGCTTCTTGCATCTTCAATTCATGGCCCAAAGCGTGGTCTTTTTGCGTTCGTCAGATCCTCGTACTGCTATATATACGAACTGCAGGTTCAATCCAGGAAGTGGGGTGACACAAAATGAAGAATGCTTTTCCGATCAGACGTCTTAATGAGAGGGGCGTGTTTCGCTCGAAATAGGTTCTACATGAGAAAAAGGAAGAATTGGCAAGCTGCGTACAGTGAAGAAATCGTGGTAACCGAGAATTTGAATAGTTAGAAGCTTTAGGCACGTATTTCAGTGGAAGGAAAAAACTACAAAGCGCTCTCGTCAAGCTGGGAAGCTTCTTAAGATATTTATTTTTCAAGTTCATTATGACCAGTCGCATTTAGATGATCTCTCTCAAATGAGATGATGGAATGTCTCATTACTATCTTTTCTATAGTCGGTAGGAAATTAGGATTTGAAAACACAGTGGCAAAAGGGCAGGAATTTATAACACCAAGCTGAACGGTTTCAACGATATTATAAATTTGAAGTCTGAACATGTACCGAGTGGGATTCCTGGACTTGATGAGCTTCTCGGAGGTGGATATCCGAGAGGTAGGGTGATTTTGGTTACAGGGGGCCCGGGTTCGGGAAAGACAATCATGGCAATGCAATTTCTCATCGACGGTGTTGAAAGATTCGATGAGAGGGGCGTGTTTGTTTCGCTTGAAGAAAGCAGGTTTCATCTTTTGAATGAGATGCAAAATTTTGGCTGGGATCTTGAAAAGTATGAGAAGAAGAATCAGCTCGCCATTGTAGATGCCTCTCCACTGAGACAAATCGGATCTTCCATAAAGCAAGAAGAAGCAGTCCACTTAAGGGAGGACTCGAAAAATTCGTCTGTCCATATTCGTGGACCAGAATTTTCGATTCAAGCTCTTAGTACCGTAATAAGAAGCTACGTCAGAGTAACACGTGCCACGAGAATCGTCGTTGATCCAATGACTTCTCTTGCGCTACAATTTCCAGACGAACAAAACAGGCGTGCTGCGATTATAGATCTCCTTGATTCTCTTGTGAGCATGGGGACAACCAGCATAGTGACGAGCGAAATCGGTCCCAGTTTCGGCGGCGGAATAACTACGAGGGAGATCCCTCCGGAAGAGTATTTGTGCCATGGAGTTATTGTTCTACATAATTCGCATTTCGCCGGACGTGGGGTGGTTTCTGCTCTGGAAATCGAGAAGATGAGAGAATGCAAACATGATAGGCAGCTTCATCCCTACTCAATAACTGAGAAGGGAGTTACTGTTTACGCCGAGAGATTTCTCGGCTAGAAGGGGATCGCTGTGTGCCTCGGCTAGCGATATTCTCGAGGCACCAGTTTCCTCCTTAGAAAAAGCAGCGTCTTTCTTTCTGTTGAACTTCTATTTATTTCAAATAAATATTGAGACGATTAAGCTACTTGCCTCTGACTTCTTGTCAAGAGCGAGCCGCTTGTGCTCATGTTTGGGAGACAAGACAAACAGAAGCATTTAAAGCCAAGAATGACCAAATGCGCTAACTAGTTGTCTCTTCTTTTTTGAGATTTGTTAGCACAAATCCATCTCCAAAGTTTTCCTTTGAAATTTCATCAGTTAAAGACTCATTAAGCGCAAAAAGAAAGTGAAGCGGAGAAGTTAGGGATCTTTGTTTTAAAGAACTCGTTTCGTCGTGTTCCATTACGTTTCTTTGGGATCTTTTGATTTCTCATACTTGAGTAAATATGACCTCTTTTCAGGCAAGTTCGCTTATGTTGTTCAAGAAGAAATCAGAATTCAGTAACAATTCCACTTTTTAACGAAAAAAAATCCCAGGGACAGTGAACCAGTTTGCCTTTGGCAGATTTGCAACAGCTTGTTCATTTCGCAGTTGATAGGTACAAAGAGATTCCAGCCCAGCTTGACGCGTACAGCGAATTCGTTGACAGTCCAATAAGCAAGCTCGAGCTTCAAAGTCTTGAATCGGTCTTTGAAGCAATTCTTTCGAATCTGTCACAGAGATTTCCGGAAATCGCATCGAAGAGGGCTGCTACAAATGCAAAGAATGATATTTCGAATTTCTTAGCTGTGGCAAACCAAGATGTGGAAGCAGTCAAAAGTGCCCTAATTTCTGAGCTTCGAAGCGTCTCTAGCGTGATGATATCGTCAATTGCTGAACGGTTCATTCACATGAATATGGATGAGCGAAGAGCAATTGACGCAACCCTAAGGCTCATCCGAAGATCCACAACTGAAATAGTGTTTCGATCCGAATTTGGAAAATCGCTTGCTTCTAGCGGAGAAGATTTTGAAAGATTCTTTGCAGCTGTGAAAGCGGAATCGCCTTTGATGCGAGAGCTCAGGTTTGAAAATCTGGTTGTCGAGAAGGGTATATTCAACAAGTTGCTTCTCAAATCGAGCTCAGGAGACTACTCAATCTGGGTTCCTTCTTTCTTTGCAAAGGAAAATGCAGATATCCTGATAGAGAGGGTTTCGCTTCCCTCCGAGGGAGTACTGCTGTCGCAGCTAAAAGAGCTAAAGGAAAACAGAAAGCTTGGGCAATCAGAGCGGGCATTCCTTTTGGAGCTCATCGAAAAATCTGGTGTGATGGATAAGGGGGTGGATATTCCTGAAGAGTTTGCGAACTACTTTGCAAATATCCCGTCCGCACGATACATTGCAATGGCACCAATCCTCCTTGACGAAGTCGTCTTGTTCCTAAAACAAGAGAAGGAGGAGGAAGAAGAAAGAGAAAGGTCTCTGAGAGAAGCTGAAGCTGAGAGAAGGCGGAGAGAGCTTCTTCAAGAAGAAGAAGAAAAGGCGAAGACAAGGAAAAGGCTGGAACTAGAGAAGCAGGTTTCAGTAGTACAACAAGAACGCACACAACTCAGTACGGAAGTAGCAGCAGCACGACGAGAGAAAATCGAGGAGCAGGCCGCAAGATTTGCGGAAAAGGATTCGATTCTGCTTGGTAAAAAAATCGAAATGGATCAATTTCTCAAGGTGCTTACGAGAAAGTTGCCAGAGAACGAAATTGCGGCAGCTGTAAAGTTCACTGGAGACTACTACTTACGCGCTTCAACTATTAGAAGGCTTGGAGTTGCGATTGTTGGCTCGTCGGGTTCTGGACGAAGCACCACGCTCCGGAAGCTACTCGATGGCCTTGGATCGCTAAGAGACTCTACAAAGGTGGTTGTCGTTGACCAGAAGGGAGAGCACCGAGGGATCGCTTGGAAGTATGGATGGCAGGTGTTTGCATTTGCGGGTGATTCTCAAGCCAAGGAGTTTTCCATCCCGATACTTGGAATAGTCTCGGGATCAAGGGAGAAAGAAGAAGAAGACAAAGAAGATTGGAGGAGCGCGGGGGCTGAATTTCTTGCAGATTTAATTCAAGAATGGTGCTTCGAGACAGGCGTGAGTTGCACAGATCAGCAACGGGCAAGAATAGCCTCCATTGTTAGGAACAAGTTTCAATCTGGATCAGACCTAGATTCTGTTTCCCTTTCACAGATTGCTTCTTCAATTATTGCGGAGCCTGAAGTTACTCAAATTGGTCAGAAAATTTCTAAAAATCTTGTTGCTAGACCAACAGCTGCAAAAGCGTTCTCGTCTTCGACCGTCTTTGACCAACTGAAGGATGTATTGAAACAGGAAAATGGACAATGTTTCTTGTTCGACCTATCGGGCAGAGGGCTCAAGGACCTGACAACTAGGGAAGAAAGAGAAATATGCTCTCTTCTGTTACTCAAGTTTTTTCAGAATTTGAAGCTCAGAAATTCGGTAATAGTCTTAGAAGATTCACTTGAACGTTTCAAGAGCGAGAGCCTCAAACGGAAGTGCCATGAAATTTTAGAAAGTCTCAAAGGCGGAGGGAATTCTATATTGGCAACATCGAGATCTCAGATCCGCGAGTTCTTGGGTTCTGATTGCCTTGAAATACTTCAGCGGCTGTCAGGCGAGAAAGTGATCCGAGACGAGCTAGCTGGTTTCAGGAGTGGCCTTTCGCCTAGATATCTCGAAAACATAGTGAGCTTTATTCCGAGAGGATACGCATTGACTTCACGTTATGATGAAAATGGACGGACGATTCCCGCAAGCGCAGTCAAGATCGAGCCAGTGCAATTCTCTTGATGAGTTGAAGAAGAGCAAGGAAAGAGCAAAAGAGGTTATGATCATGTTTGATGGAAATTGTTTCCTCTCTCTTCCCCCTTCCTTCAAAAACTTTACCCGACTTTCACATCGAATTGCTCTTTGTGAAGAATTTCTCTAAATTGGGAAAGAAGCAACAACAGGAAGGAGGAAGAAGGAAGTAGGGGGGAATTCGGACGCATGCCTAGCCTTGCCCATGAAGAAGAAATGTCCCAAGAAATTGGCTCTGATCTTGAAGCACAGAGGTTCAATGTGATTGGGAAAAGAGTTCCGAAATATGACTCTTCTGAGAAGGTTACTGGAAAGGCGCAATACTTGATTGATCTCAAACTTCCAGGAATGCTATATGGCAAGATTCTGAGAAGTAGAAGGCCGCACGCTAGAATCCTCAAGATAGACACCGAGAGAGCTAGGAAGCTTGAGGGGGTCTATGCTGTGATAACTGCAGAGGACACGCCGAAGATCAAGTTCGGATTCATGAAGGACAATCTTCCGCTCAAAGATTCCAAAGTGCTCTCTTATCAAGACGAAGTGGCGGCCGTGGCGGCAGAGACAGAGGAAATCGCACTTAAAGCGCTTGAACTAATCGAAGTAGAGTATGAAAATCTGGAACCGGTCTTTGATCCGATCGAAGCGATGAAGGAAGGCGCACCCAATCTTCACGAAGAAGCTAAGAGGAACATACCGAATGTCTCCTTCCATTTCAAAGCAGGGGATCCTGACAAGATGTTCTCAAGGGCAGATGTTGTTACTGTCGAAGACACCTTCAGGCTACATTTTATGACTCATACTGCACTTGGAACTATGGGTGCCCTTGCGTCATACGGGGCTGACGGCATACTCACGATATACGCGAATACTCAAGCGCCTTTCATGTATCAAAGGGAGCTTGCTGATGCTCTCGGCATACCGGGCGAAAGAGTGCGAGTGATCCAGCCATACATTGGAGGATCCTTTGGCAGGGGGATGGATCTGTATTCGGTTGACATCATAGCATCTCTTCTCTCCATGAAAACATGTAGACCTGTGAAGATTGTCCTTTCTCGAGAAGAAGATCTTAGCTGTTCGCCGACACGTCAGCCAGCAATAATACAAATCAAGACCGCAGCAACAAAAGAAGGAAAACTCGTCGCAAGGAAGGTTGAAGTTTTCTTGGATATCGGAGCCTACCTCTCTTGGGGAGCCTTCGATGCCCGAGTGATGATGGCAACTTCGACAGGCCTATACAGGATCGAGAATGTTCAATTTGACGCCTACCCTGTTTACACGAACAATCCATCTTCTGGCACAATGAGAGGTGCTGGAAACCCACAGATCACATTCGCAATCGAATCCCAGATGGACATTCTCGCAGAAAAGCTTGGAGTTGACCCCATCGAACTCAGAGTTCGAAACGCAAACAGGCCTGATGACGTAACTTGCCAGGGAATGAGAATCACTACTTGTGCAATGGAAGAGACCCTGAAACTTGCGAGCAAGAGGATAGGATGGAGGGGAAGGAGAAGCGAGAGTCTCCTTTCGACAGATACGTCCTCGAAGAAGAGGGGAATCGGATTTGCAACCCTGTTCCATGTGGCCGGAGGAGCGCGAGTTTACAGATCAGATGGTTGTGGTACCATGATCAAGATCGACGATTTCGGACGAGTAACAGTTTTCACCGGGATGTCAGAAATAGGCACAGGCTCTGACACTGCCATTGTTCAAGTTGTTGCTGAGGAGCTGGGCGTACCGATTTCTAAAGTCGTCCTGATTAACAATGATACTGCGCTCAAGCCTTGGGACGTGGGGATACATGCCAGCAGGGGGACCTTCATTGGGGGAAACGCTGCTCTCCTTGCGGCAAGAGATGCAAAGAATCAGCTGCTTAGGATTGCGAGCAGGTTTCTTTCTGAAGACGAAAAAAATCTCGACATAAAGAACGGGGAGATATTTTCCCTTTTGGACCCTCGCAAAAGGGTGGAATACTCGAAAATGTTGAGGCAGGCTCACTTTCGGGAAAAAGGCACAATGATAATGGCAAGCGCCTTCTATGATCCTCCAACACGCATGGCTGACCCCGAAACATACGAGGGCAACATCTCTGCGACTTACGCTTTTGGTACGCAAGCTGTACTCGTTGAGGTCGACGAGGAAACGGGAAAGGTCGAAGTTTTGAAAGTCGTGGCAGTTCACGATGCAGGAAGGATACTCAATCCCAACGGCGCAGAAGGCCAGATTCAAGGAGGAATCATAATGTCGTTGGGCTACTCGCTCTTCGAAAAGCTTGATCTCGAAGAAGGAATGGTTGTGAACCCCAGCTTTGCCGATTACAAGATAGTTACTAGCCTGGAAGTGCCCGAGATAGAAATTCATTTCATTGGAGAGCCAGATCCTGCTGGTCCATTTGGAGCAAAGGGGCTTGGAGAACACGGTTGTATCCCAACCCCGGCCGCGATAGCGAATGCAATATACGACGCCGTGGGAGTTCGGCTGTTCGAGCTACCTATGACCCCTGAGAAAGTTCTTAAGGCTCTCAGGGAAAGGGAGAATTTCGCGACTGGCTGAGGAAGAAAGAGCCGAAGTTAGATTCCTTCATCCCTTTCTTTCATACTCACTTTTTCATAACCATCATCCTCCTCGTCCTTCTTCCATTCTTCTTACTAGCAGCAGATCATTTATTTCGCTCATCTATCACTCTTCTTGCCTTTCCCACCTCGACTCTTGGGAGTGAATTTGGCTCAACGATTGCAACCTGAGGAGAGAAAAGAACGTGGTTTCTGATCTCCTTCTCCAGTCTCTTTGCAAGTTCTGATCTTTTGAGCTCTGGCATATTCTTATCCTTAGATTCGACTTCTATCAAAACACGATCAACAGACTTTACTCTCGAAATCACTATCCTATACTCAGGCCCAAGCTCTTCTTCCCTGAGAACTATCTCTTCTACTTGTGAGGGCCAGAAGTTGACTCCCGATATCTTTACCATGTCGTCAGTTCTTCCCCTTATTTCACCGAACCTTCTGTGAGTTCGCCCACACTCGCAGCAGCTTCCTCTTCCTCCTCCTTTGGAGTCAAGCATCTTCGAAATATCCCTGCTTCTGTACCTCAGTAGGGGCATCGCCTCCTTTTGAAGAGTAGTAAAGACAAGCTCGCCTTCTTCCTCAGGACCCACGTTTTCTCCTGTTTTGGGGTCTATCACTTCTACCAGGAAGAAATCTTCCCAAATGTGCAATCCGTCGTGCACCTTGCAATCGTTGCCCACACCAGGGCCGTAAAGCTCAGTGAATCCATAGATGTCGAAAGGATCCATATCCCAAATTGAGGAAATCCTCCTTTTTGTCTCTCTGGTCCACATCTCGCTTCCGAAGACTCCCTTCCTTACTCGAGTGTCTTTCTTAAGATCAACTCCCATGTCTGATGCGACTTCAGCAAGGCGAAGGGAGTAAGAAACTATCGCTGCTATCATGGTAGTGCCAAGATCCATCATCAGTTTTATCTGGCGCTGAGAGTAGCCTGCGCCTGATGGCACAATTGTGCAACCAACTTGCCTTGCTCCGTGGTAGAATCCGAATCCGCCTGAAAAGAGCCCAAAACTAGGAGTAATTTGGAAAACGTCTGATGGAGTAAGACCTGACATAGAAAGACTCCTTGCTGAGATTTCAGCCCAGTCTTCTAGGTCTTTTCTTGTGTGAAGTCCGAGTGTTGGAGATCCAGTTGTTCCTGATGTTGCATGCAGCTCTGCAACTTGTTCTGTGGGAACTGCGAGCATGCCATAGGGATAATTTAAGCGAAGGTCCTCCTTTGTAGTGAAGAAGCCTATTTTCTGGAGATCCTCTATGGTCTGGATGTCCTCAAGTCGAAGTCCCATCTTCTTGAACTCTTTGATGTAGAATCTAGAGCTTGAAAGACATCGAATAAGTGTGGATCTAAACTGCTTTCTTTGAATTTCGGCAATCTCATTTCTTTGTAGTGTCTCCATCTTCTTGTTGAAGTAGACGTCCCTTGAAGGAGAATCTGACAAGTTGAAGACCTGAATTCAACACTCATGGACTGCTAAAGCCTAAATAAGCTTAGCAAGCCTTAGTGATGTATTCTGTTCTCTATCTTTGAATAACTGGGGTCTCTTGTTTTCGATCTTCTTCTCCTCTTTCTTTTATGTGTGGATTTGTAAGCTGATATTCAGAGCTGATGGAAAGACAACGAGTTCTAGAAAAGGCTCGAAATCGTGACTGACAATGTGAAAAAATGCAGGAGAAAATGAATCCGGATTCTTGACCTAGAAATCGGTCTGGCTAGGAATTTTTGAATGGCATTTAATCTTTCAAAGGATTGAAACAGTTCTCTTACTGAGTGCATATCGAAAGGCTAGGTGAAACTAGATAAAGTTCCAGCTAGCTTCAAAGCAAGTAGCCTAAACCCAGCCTACCCCAAGATTCCTCCGGGACCAAAGAGACGCTCCCCAAACCCGGAGCATGCGGAAGTCGGAATGGCATCACGTCTAAGGCATTCAGAGTCTTGGCATGGTTGTCTCGAGAGCTTTATGAACGCAACCCATTTTCGTCTTTTTTTCTGCTAAATCTCATTGGGTGTAAGGTTGAGATCTTCCCTGATGGAAAGGAACTGGTTCAACACCTGATATCCCTTTTCAGATAATCGGTATGTCTTCTTCCCATCCACATCAGTTGATGTGACTAGTCCTTGAGATTCCAGTGATCTGATGTATGCTTGCATTACAGTCCAGGAAAGATTTGCTTTGTACATGATGTGTGTCGGCTTCTCTGCCCCGCTTCCAATCGCACGCAGTATATCGCAAAATGTTTCCATCCTGGATCTGCGATTCAACTGTTGCTGTTGCTGTTGCTGCCTCTGATTTCCTGATTCCGTCGTCAAATATTCTTGTGCCATTCTGATTCTCGCACCTGATATCCGTAATTATATCGGCTGCGACTATAGAAAATTGCGTTACCAGCAGGTCGACGATTTGGTTAATCGAACCTTATTAAAAGGCTCGACAGAATCATGGATTCAAAATTCATAATATCTAATATTTATGGTTCTGATATACTATCTCAAGTTTTCTTGCTTGTCATCGGAAGAAGAGGAACAGAAGGAAGACACTGCAGAGTCTAGAGTGCAACAGCAGTCTCCACAGTCTGCTGAGCAAAAGGATTCTGCTATTGCTCTTTCTATTCGGACATTGCAAGAAGAATCTTTGCAGATCGCAGAACTCTCCGAGATGGAGAAGAGCTATGCTGCTGAAGTCTCCGCTCTGCTTCGTCAATTAATCGAACCTCTCAACACGGCGTATCACATTAAACCAGCATCTGTTTCGAACAGAGATGCTTCTCTATCTGACGTAGTTCTAACTCCTCAAGGAATGCTATTCTTCATGCACAATCATGGAACAATAAATTCGAAGACACTTGAAAGCCTGCCAAGCGAGGTCCTCGTCAAGGTTCTAGCTGAGGTAGTGCCCCAGATAAAGAAAGTGATGATCGACAAGAGGCAGAAAATAGCTGCAAGAGTCGCAACTCTTGAGAAGATAGGTAGAGAATTCAAGAAGATCGCACCAACAATAAACCCGAGGAGCAAGGTGGCGCATATGGGAGCCGCACCTCAACAGGAACAGCTGGTCGCGCCACAAATTTACGCAACAGTCGGGAAGGATAAGGGAGCATCAGGTCAACCTCAGAACGCCATGAAGGCGGCACTTTCCGAGTAAGTCGGCGATTTGTGCGCTAGGTAATCTCATCATACAAGGCGAGACGAAGAACCATTAGAGAATTGCGAACTCTGGAAGCTTGAAGGGGTGTAAACAGCGAAACATGAGACATGAGCTCGGGATATCTCCTGCAATAATCGTCTTTGAAAATCTCTCGGACATGCTCTCGACTCTAGAGGAATATGCGGAATTCCACAATCGCGCGATAGAAAGGTACCGCGATAGACTTGGATTGCTTCTAAGACAAAGAGAGATGAAGGCAGACGGACAAGTCCTTCAAGGAAACCCTCAAGGATTGGACCCATCTGCGTTCAAGGAAATGGGAATAGAGCAAGCAACTGGAGGATCGGTCGAAGGAGGGGTATTGCTTTCGAATCGGAAAAAGGAAGTTAAGAAAAAGGAAAGAGAAGGAGAAGATCAGGGTTGGCTGGTTTTTGAAGCCGAAGATTATTCGATCAAGGTCGCAGGAGTTGCTAACGGAAATTCCGTTGCTTCTAATGAAATATCCGTTCTGTTCAAAATTGTTGAAGCATTGAACGCGAAGCTCATGAATTTGAAGACAGCCGTTAAGATCATGAGCGATTTCCCATCAAGGGGAATCAGGTCAGATCAGAGATTCATAGTAATTTTCAGAGACGGCCTACCTAAACAGATCATACCAACAAATGAATCTCAATCGAACCAGCCTAGATTCCGATACGCTGAAGAATTCGTCCTCGAAAGATTAGAAAGTGTTTGAGGTCTCGATATATATTCTCACGAAATTTTTCATGAGATCGGACGGACTCTCAACATTGCAGCTCATTTTGAAATGCTTCTTCAAGAATGAACTGCAAATTCCAATGCCTATAACATACATCCCTGATTTTTCGATTTTCTTCAACGCTTCAACCGAGTCGTTATCGATTCCTTCGTACCCCAGAGGAAAACCATCGGATATCACAAGGAGAACTTTTACTTCTTCTCCCGAAGTCTCAAGCCTCTTTGCCGCTAACCTCATCGCATCAGGTAGATAGGTCTTCACTCCATTGCAGAGCCCTCCAATTCTTGCCCTGCACTCATTTCCGTAAATTTCACTGAAATCCTTCACTATGTGAAATCTTTCGTCGAAAGCATAGCAAGCCCATGAGTTCTGGTTTGGAATTAGATCCTTTGCTACCTCTGAAAGACAAATTGCGACATCCTTGACCGCCCCTTGAATATTTTCAAGACTCTTGCTCGAATCTATCAAAATTGCCCAGGCTTCGCTTTTGGTAGATAATATGTCTCTCACGAAGATGTCGTTGTTTTGCTTGCCCGATGCCAAAACTTGGACGGCTGTTGGAAGGTCGACGTACCCTGACTCTTGTCCTTGAACTTCGTCGGCACTTGATTTAATCATCCTGAGCTGATCAAGAATAAGTCTTATGGGACCAATCAATTTGGACCTCGTCCTAACGTATTCGGCAAAGTCCTCTTTGGGGAAGAGAAAACCCTCAAAATGAGAATGTGGATCGAGCCTTCTATAAGACTCGATCAGACTCTGCTTGACACTTGTAGACCTATCCCAATCCGCCAGTATGTTCGAGCTTTCTGTTTCAAGCACTTTGTCTGTCTCCGCGAGCTTGCTCTCTGCTGAATCAATAGAGAACACTCTGCAGGCATCATTCAGAACATTCATCTTTTCCTCTGGGCTCGCAGTAAGTATAGAATTTGGGAAAAGGAAGTTCGGGCCGTAATTATCCGTGTATGGAAAGGATGGACAAGAGTTGAGATACGCGGATTGATCCTCAAAATTTTCAATGATTCGCTGCGCAGTCTCTACCTTCTTTTTGTTGAATGCTTTCTGATCCTTTTCGATCTCAGAGACATTGCGCGTACGAGCCAGATGCGCCAAGTGATAGGCACCGGCATCTATCTCTACCAGTCTCGACCAAAGCGTCTTTATCTGCTGCCCGAGTGCCGATCCAATCGAAATTCTAGGTTTTCCCACAAGCGTATAGGAGAGGAGATTTGCAGCCATCTTTACAGAAAGCTCATCTGAGGCGCTGAGCTCCTTGAATCTGAGCGCACTCAAATGATTGGCATAGGCAGTGTCGAGGACAAGCCCCGGCCAGTTTGCCCTCATGAATCCTCTGATCGAGTAATCTTCCACAAGAGAGATAGCAAACATCCCAACTGTCATGTTCATCTCGTCAACCAAGTTCTTGTAAATCGAAAAGTCGGTGTGAACTGCATGGAGACATAGATGATAGATTGATGCCCTAAACATTCTCCATAGCGATGCTTCCCCTTTGGTATCGGCATCGAAGAACATTCCGTGCAGGCAGTAAAGATTTTCTCGCGGCCTCGTCGGTATTGGAATCCGAAGCACATACCCATATGAGTCCTTCTCGAGCCTGGGATATTCTATTTCTTGTTCGACAAGCACCTTTATCTCGGAAGGCTCCTTCTGAGCAATTGCCTGCATCGTGCTCCACGCGTATTCTGACGGATTCAAGGGCGGCCACAGCTCCTTCCTTTACTTGTGCATCAAGTTTCCTATCTGTTCATCCATTCGCGACCTGGAGGGTTTGAGCAAGGGCTTGAATTGCACTCAGAAAGCACACTTCTATTTAGAACAGCTCTTCCGAACTGTAATCTGATTGATTCTGCGAGTACTGCGCATCTTGTGCAACGACGGTTCTTTGAAGAGGTTGGGATTGCGAAATTCCTTGCAGATCACGCCCCTCGCTTGTCCTTACTCCGATAGAGCTAGAAGGATTCAGAAAGATCATCTGGACGACACGACGCACGATGTCTTGCACTTCAATATTATCAGAAGTCATGGCCACAACGGTTTCCTCAGCAGCAAGATGCGGATCAAGACCATCCGAGATGAGCATTCCCCAGTTTATCAGATCTCCAATGGATGGCCCATATGGGATCTCGCCTGCTTTGTACTTCCTCCGAAGCTCCGCCCCAACCCTTACTATTCCGGTCGCAATTTCGTCTGAGACCTTGGTTCTCTTCTGAACCAACTCTATTTCGTCTTGAGCAATTCTGCTTCCGACGCTTAGATAGTCGAAGTTTATCCAAACTGACATCCTACGCCGAAACGCAGCGTTCAGCGGCTTTGTTCCGCTAAATTCGGAGGAATATGGGTTCATGCTGATTATCACGTAACCTGCGGGATGCCTCGGGATTATCTCGTTGTCCTTCTCAGTAAGAACTAGGTGGCCTCTCTTGTCAAGTACAGGGTTCAGCCTTGTCGCCACATCTTGCTTCATCATGTTCGCTTCATCAAGGTACAGGATACCTCCATATCTACACCAAGAAACGATCTGTCCGTCAACCCAGTTCTCCTTGCCCAAACCAACATATCTTCCAAAGAGATCATAAGCAGAAGTTTGAAGACCACAATTGATCTCCCAGAGCGGGAGACCACAGAGCTCTGCGACTAGATAGACTATGTGAGTCTTTCCAGTTCCAGACGGGCCGATGAGAGCGCACTGTTTGAAGTGGTAAAGTGCTCGGACTATTCGCTCAAAGTATTTTTCACCATGATCCACATACTCTGGTGTCCCCTGGGGAGTGAGGGCTCTGATCCTTTCGTCAAAGCTGTACCCTTGAGTGAGGTCGTAGATTTGTCCCTTCGCACTTTGTATTACAACCTGTTTTCTTGCAGGCTTTGCCTTTGAAATGGTGATACTAAGTTTGACTCCAGAACCCTCCACATGATGCTGGATCTTTTGGGGGGTTGTTTTCTCTGTTGATGGTGCATCAGACGAGGAGGACATTTTGGATCAGGGAAATCTCTGCGCGACAATAGCTGTTGTTATGTTGACAGTTTAGTTATTATGGATTCACGGTTTGTACTGCAGATCCATTTTCTTTCAACTTCACAGGAAAAATCCTCAACTCATTCGAGTTTCAACGTTATGTCGGTCCTTTTCTCTCTCTCTTGCATCAAGGGAAAGATAAAGGAGAGGGGGAACAAACAGCTAAAAAAAAGGGGAACAGAGAGAGGAAATCATCTATTCTTTAAAGAAATCGTAGATATGCCACTGGGGCCTCTTCTTTCTGACTCTCTCAGCGTGCTTTGGGCAGACGATTTCTCCAGTTTCGAAGATCCCCACTTGAGCATCCTCAGGACAGTCTTCGATCTCGCATTTGAGAGTTTCAGTCTTCTTAGTCAGCACACAGTATCGATCTTTCACCGATCGCTTTTTTGAATACTTGAGAATTGTCGAGCAACGGAACTGACTCTGAATTTAGTTTTAAAATTTGTAGATCTCTTTCTTAAGAGGGAACCCTAGCCTTCTCCCCCTCTGCTACTCTGTTTCTTTCTTTTCTCGGTTAGAGATTTGAGGAACTGAAGCAAATGTTCTGCCCGAAAAATCGAGCTTTCCAACCCGCTTAAGCAGGAAGCGGAATTCATTGATCGTTGGACAAGACGCTAGCCTTTAGGGGGAATACACAGAATACTAAGCAGGTATTCACAAGCGATTAATCTACGTTATCATGGCCCTCTCTTGTTAAGGACTAGAGAGGCCGCTCCATGGCATCTCTCAAGGCGGATCAGACATCAGGATATTGCGCGAGGAGAATCGGCTTTCCAAAGCCGAAGACAGGACTCGTCTACGAGTTTTATGTCTGCGGAAAGCACTCTGCGCCCATGTTCTCGGATATTTTCAAGATCTTGTCGAGATACAAGATAGATCCGTTCGCATGTGAGGGATATTTCGAAGAGCAGTCGCAAACCTTCTCCCTATCTTTCTGTGTAGACCTTAACAAAGCAAAGTGTTCTTCAGATGAGCTCTTGCTCGAAATTAGGAAGATACCTTCTGTTTCAAGAGCAGAGAAACAAGAGCTGAAGGACAGAATGTTCAACTCTTACATGCACCCTCTGAGTGTTGCTAACATGTTCAATGCTGTTGTAGTCGCTCCCGATCCTCTGCTCCAGATCGAAAGGAGATTGAGTTTGAAAAGGGACGGAGATGATAAAAGCGTTGAATCGATTGTCCTAGAAAGCGGTCGTGAGTACGGGAGATCGCTAGTCCAAAGAATAGCAGATGTTGTGTCTGACGGACCCAAGAGCGACCCGACCCTTCTGCTCGACAATGTGAGGGCAGGCTTCAAAGCTATGGGATGGGGGGTGATCGATTTTAGATTCGAGGAAGAAATGGTTGAGGCGCTTGTAAGGGAGATCCCAAATCCAGTTGACTCGACTTTGGGGGAGTTGAACAAATCCGCCTTTCTCTTCGGTCTCATTTGGGGTGTTGCCGAGCGGTTGACTGGAACGGAAATGACAATAAAGGAAGCTTCAACTGGCAGGGTCACTGGGATACTCAGGCTCTTCCTGACTCCATCAAAGAACGAAGAAAAACGTCCTGATTATCCAAAAGAAGAGGAATTGGCAGAAGAGTCAAGGAAGAAGGAATTTGCATCTGGTGAACAGCCCAAGGAAAGCATAGCTGAGCTTGCTGAGCAAAGTACTCCTGAGATGGAGGCGATAGAAGTTCGCCTTCAGGACGATCTGAACGCAAAAGACATGAAGCAACAGGGGATTGAGATGCAAGAGACTGCTGAGCTTCAAGATAATCAATTTTCATCCCCTGAAAATAACGAAATGCAGAAACCCCCCAGTCCTGAAAATTTTTCTACGGCTGACAAGACTCACGATGAGAGAGTCGAAGAAGTATCCCGAGATTTCCGCTCTGTTCCCGAAACTGGAAGTACCGATCTGGAGAAAAAACCAAAGAAGCAGAAAAAGACAAGAAGGGCGGCAAGTCAAAGGGCAAAGAAGGAAAAGGATGTCAATGGGGAAGAAGTGGCCTTCACTTCAGATGGCAAGTCGGAGAAAAGAGAAGCCGAAGACATCCGATCTAAGAAGAGCAAAGAACAGGTAGTAACGGATTCAGAAAGAGAAGAAGCTGTTGAAGGAGATAGCGGAGAAGCCTCTGAAGGAGAAGAAAAGGAAGTTCGAGAAGCGGGGAATGAGCCTTCAGTGAACTCGACAGATGAAGAGATTGCTCTCGAAGCATTGAATCAGCTAAACAAAGGAATAAAGGAGAGCTTTGGCTCAATCGACGGGATATCAGAGGACGCAGAGAGCCAATCTGGCGAAGAATTTTTTGACACCGATGAATGAGAGCCCGGACTTACTTGCCTTTAGAGACGAGAAGCAAGTTCCATTATTTTCATTGGCTTTATCCTCTCTTTTTTATCAGGGAGATAAGGATAAAGGATATAGTCTCCGCTCACTACCGACGTATTTGTAGAGGACCGTTCTCAGAAGGTGACAGTCTTTGTTGCTCTACTGGGAGAAGGCCTGACCTAAATGTGGTGTTGAGCTGCGGGAAAGTTTGAACACATGTTCGAGACTGCTTCCGTGAGATCCTTTCCAAAGTACAGAAGTATCTGACAGAAATCGGCCATTCTCAATAAATCTTCTCTTACGTTGGTTAGTGAAAGAACGACCATTTTCGAAAGTTGCAAGTCGTAGAACATCACATACAGTTTCAATATATCCTCCATCGATGGCTCGCCTTCAGGATTGAGAACCTTGATTGCAAGCTTTTCTGTTTCGTTCTTTCTACTGTCGAATCGTGATGCAAGAATCTCTACAGAATATTCTAGCCCCGAAGCGCCACGAACTAAAACTGCGCTCTTGGCTGTGTAACCGTAATCGCTTAGGAATTGAATCGCTGTCTTGAAGGCAGTTTCCACGCCTTCAGGATGCTTGAACTCTGGCAAAATCGGGTTTACACCGGTCAGGAAGAACTGCATCGTGAGTGCTATCTTCCCGAGACCTTGCACACCAGATCTAAGACGGTCGGCGCCGAGATTAGTCAAGCTGTAAATTTTCTTCTTTAGGGGCTCGTTAACATCCTGAGAATTCCAAGTTCCGAGAATGAGTTTGGACTTTTCGAGGGAATGTAGGTGCGGATACAGAGTACCGTAGCTTATGTTGATTCGAAATGTATTGAGCAGATATTTCTTTAGCTGGTATCCGCTTTTCGGCTCTGGATTTAGCAGATACAAGATTTCAAGATCCAACAAGTGTCTTGCGACAGCGCTTGCCTCATCCTTCGCAAACGCTTGCTTTTGTTGTGCGGGCTTGAGTGACATCATTTGGCTTTCTCAAATCTTTCAGCGCTCGCTTGACTTCTTCACGCCTACTTTGACTCTCCAAATTTCTCTATGGCTTCTCCTTACTTTATGGTGGGTCAAAGTCTCACTTTGATCGGCGTTGAATCATCCACTCTTCTCTTTTTTTCCTTGCGAGTCTATCGAGCAAGGACTTCCTTGTGCAAATTTTGTATTTAATTAATATGAGGTCGGAGCACTACTCTTGGAATCAGTACTCCACGCCCCTGCGATCACTGATCAGGATCGCCTAAATGTACAACTTGACAGCATCTCTCCAGATATGATGGCGGCGAAAGCGGAGACAACGATATCGTGGAAGAGAGGGAAAGAAGAGAACAGAATAGAAGGAGGATGAATATCGAGCTAGAAAGAAGAGCACTAGTTGAAAAGACTAGAGAAGATAGATCGTGGAGATGGGAGGAGAATCAGTTAAGATTCAAGTCCTCCCTTATCGAAAGGAATTGATTAAGCAGTTGGAATCCCTTGTGAGTGAGACGATATGTCCTCTTACCTTCGTCATCTACCAGCTCGACTAGCTCTTGAGATTGAAGCGCCTTCATATATTCCATAAGAACTGTCCAAGAAAGATTTGCCTTGTACATGATATGAGTCGGTTTCTGAGCTCCGTTCCCAATTGCCCTCAGTATGTCGCAAAAGGTTTCCATCCTGGATCTTCTGTTAAGTTGCTGCTGTTGCAACGAACGAGAACTGCTGCCACTTGAAGTCAGATATTCTTGTGCCATTAAGTATTCTCACACTCGATGTTGGAAATGATATCGGATACGATTATAGAAGTTGTGTCACTTAATCATCGGAGTCGGTGGGAACAGATGTTCTCCCTTCCTCTTTGCGCTTGACACGTTTGCAACTCGAATGCTTCTTTTGACACTGAGATTTTCATTTCTCTGTACATATCTTTGCTTGAGCACCTTGTTCATTTTTCCTGTTTTTGGTTTAGGATACGAATTCAAGCATAGGATACAGCAGTCAAATATATGCCTGCCTTAAACTAGCCAAAAAAAGAAAAGAGGTAACTTTGAATGTGCTCCTATGAATGCTAGAATTGCTCGAACTAGTCGTTGCCCGCCTCACTACTCAAGGAATCTTCTGCTTGACGAACGCTGACTATATTCAGTGAAGTGCGAAGGTGACCGCTTCATTTCAAATGACTTTCTGACAGGAAAGTATTGACACTCCAACCCTTAAACAGAACCAAATATACGAATTCAGCATCCGTAAGATTTACTCTTGATGAATACGGAAGGAAAGCACAGTTTCGGCGGTAGAAAAAGAGTAGATTGGGAGCTGAATCTATATTGATGCTGAAAGTTGGCAGATTCAAGTTTTTACTTGGTTCAAAGTCTCAGAAATCGAGCAGAATGAGGTGATAGTGAATAATTGTCTGAAGGAGCTGGAGAGGCTAAAATCAACATACTAATCAAAGCAATCACAGCTCAGAAGCTGGATGACAAGGCAAATCACTACACGCCTGTCGTGTTCAATTTCGGAGTGAACATGGAAGAATCTGAAAGGAAGACAGACCTCGCAAAGATCGCTTTCCAGATGACCATGAATACTGAGCCAGGAATAGCGAGATTTGCGATCGAAGGAACAGCGGTGATTACCGGCGAGCCAGGTCAAATCGAAAAGATGCTATCTGCAGATCGTGAAACCCAGGTACCAGAAATTTTTACTCGAATCTATCAACAGGCTTACTCGGTGGTCTTCATGCTCGCAGGTACAATAGATGTGCCATATCCTTCCCCCGCACTATTGAAAAAACCTCACGTGCAAGCTCCACTTCCAGGGCAAGTATAGTTTTGATAATCTACCCCTTGGGGTTTCGTTCGGGCAAGGAAGGAAAACATTCTCAATCTAACTTATTCTTCTTTTTTTTGAAGATTTTACCAAAATGCTCACAGATCGATCGGGTCCTATCGTTCCTCTTTATCATCGCCAGTGATAAAAGGTTCGCAAGGTAGCAGTAAAAACTAAAATCAACCTTTAGAATGTTATGAAAAGCTTTGAGACCAAAGCTACGGCTAGGCTGATTAGAATAAGATAAGTCGAATGCTTGAAACCATCAGCGACACTGTCCTCACCCATCTTCCCCGCGACCATCCCCATGATCCACGCTTGGAAGAAAGAAGCCGTTAGAAGTATGTTTGTTGCTTGAGCGACCACAGTCGGCGAGGCAAGATACTGAGAAGAGTTCACGCCTGCGGCCGAAAGATTCGGTGCAGAGACGAAATAAACCATCATTGCAGTGGTAATGACAACCATGATTGCGCCTATGTAGGGGATGATTATGTACGGCCTGATCGAAGATCTTCGTTCCTTTTCAAGCTGAGCGTTCTTCTCAGTGAAATCTGCGAGATTGATGAACATCTTAGGCGAACCACCACCGACATCGACGACTTCGAGTAGCAAGAACGTCATGGCCCTTGTCACCCAGCTCTTGACTGAAGCCGAGAAATCTTGCAAAACCACTCGAATCGGAGTACCCCAACTAAGCTGGACCGATATCTTCTTTACGTGTTTTGTTAGGGCTCCATACTTTCTGTCGGCGAGCTGCTCGATTGTCTTTTCGGGGGCAAGTCCTGTCTTCCTAATCTCCGAAATGTCCCGAAGGAAGTTCGAGAGCTTGGATTCCACGGCTCTCTTTCTTCTCTTGTACAATTCGTTTACCACAGCTGCAGGAGCACTTGTTAGGGCAAGACCGACTCCCAGCTTGTAGTAAGGTGCCCAAGAGATAGGTCCAAAGAAGAAGAAGATAACAGCTATTGGAGTGCAAGCAAGAAAGATGTAATATGGAAGATTATAGGTGAAAGGCTCCTTTATCTGCGCGCTATTTATCACAACTATGAATATCAAGGATATCACAGGTACGAGAAGCCCGGAGAAGAGAATTATCTGAGTAGGATCGACACTTTGAACGCTCGGTGACATTAGATTTTGAGTTGCAAAGAGAACGGTGAAAGCGATGCCCATTACAACTGTTGAAATGATGTACGCTTCAGCCATGCTTTCCAAAAAGTTCGCCGTAGATCTAACCTTGATCTCTCTGTAGTTGAATGTGTCTTTGAGCTTCGATTCAAGATAGCTCACAGCATTTCCACCAGTCTTCAGAACGGCAACGTATCCTCCAATAAAATCGGAGAATGTTTTGTTTGGATTGAAACGCGCCGCTTTTTCGAGAGCAGACACTGGATCCAGCCCCAAGACTTCGATGTCAAGCAAGATACGCCTTGCCTCCTTGGCTGAGGCGGGGAATATCTTGTCCGACTTGGCAACCCTCTTGAGGGTCACGAAGGGAGATATTCCTCCCCCAGCAAGTGTTGTGATATAACCAATGAGATAGGGAAGTTCGTTGTCTAGCGCTTGCGCCCTAGAACCAGCGCTTATCTTTGGAAGGGCTATTGCCATCGCCACAGGAACAAGAATCACAAGTGGAATGAATGGGACTGCGATCAATAATCCAGCCCTCTCTAGAAGTGCGATCCCCAGAAAGACAACTGGAACAAGGAGTATCGAAACAAAGAGTGAGATTGCAATCAGCCCCTCGGCAGAAATGCTCATGTTTGAGCGAAGCAAATCTTCCCGAATTGAAGGAAGTTTCTGGTACAGAAATCTGGCTGGAACTCTTGTCCATTTGAGGGCAAGTCTCAAAAAGCGCTCGCTGAAAGGAATTTTCTCCTTCGGCTCTTTCTTTACATTTTTCTTGCTTAATTTCTTTAGCCGTGTTTTCTTTATCCGAGCTTTGCCTACCTTGCGATCTAGCTTTTGCTGCAGTTGTTGCTGAGCTGAACCAGTTTCGATGTTTAGAACCCTATCCTGTTCTTCTCGTCCTCTTCCTCCACCATTATCTCCTGGTCCAGCAGGTTCTCTTGACACCTCCTGTTTTTCTTCTTCCTCTGCTTCTTCACTTGAAGGGGGTTTGGGCAAATCCTAAAACACACAATGCGTAGTTTTCATTTCATATCCTTCTGCACATTTACTGAGATTATTTCTCTCTCTGCTTCGCAAATGCGCTGATTGAACTTCCGACGCTACTAGAAAATTTCCCGAGTCTACTGTTCTCTGAGAACAAGCTATCCTTTGTCACTGAATCCATCTTTATCTTGAGAAGAACGCGTTCAGGATCTGTGTGGTATTGGGAAAATATTGTTGCGATGTCTATGAAGTTTCTAACATTCTTTGTGCGAAGCCACTGAAGTACCAGCATCCTGTTAGTGAGCTCCTCATATACCTCCTCCATTTCCTTGCCATGCTCCTTAGCATACTTCGCAAGCTTGACGCTCTGCTCCAGGTTTCTGTCGAATTTGTCCTTCTGAGGGTTCCAGGTAAAGGTTTGAACCTTGTCTGAGAGCCCCACTCTCTTCTCGAACCCAACCATCTCGTCAACAGAGATGAGACGTCTCACGATTCTTGGGTTGTTTGGGTTGCTTGGATTTGCCATCGCTACCCTCCTCACTGAAAAGATCAAATCGAGAAAGCTGATGTAGGATGGAGCCACATCCATTGGTTTTGAAGTAAGACGCTGGATTGCGGAACCAGCATCTTCAGCATGCAAAGTTGCAAGACCACCGTGTCCGGTGGAAATAGCCTGAAACAGAGCATACGCCTCTTCACCTCTGACCTCTCCGACAACTATGATGTCCGGGCGCATCCTCATTGCCGTCTTCACGAGGTGAAAAAGAGAGATTTCTCCGATGCTCTCTTCTGTGATACCGTAGCTCAGCCTAGAGACAAGCGGAGCCCAGTTCGTATGATGTATGTTGATCTCTTGGACTTCTTCGATTGTTACGATTTTTGAGTTGGGGTTAATCATCGATAAAAGTGCGTTAAGGAATGTGGTCTTTCCTGATGCAGTCGCCCCAACCACAATCGCTGTTGCCCTGTTCTCTATGAGCAGCCACGCATATGCCGCTACAGCATAGTCGAGAACTCCAGAATTTATCAAATCTATGATAGTAATTGGATCCTCCCTGAACTTTCTGATGGTCATCGTGGAGCCCTGGGGAGAAACTTCCCTCCTGAAAGTTGCGGCTAGTCTGTGCTTTCCTGGAAGAGTTGCGTCCACGATAGGAAAAGCAGTGCTTACGTGCTTTCCTGACATGTGCACAAGCCTTGCTATCATATCGTCGAGCTGCTCCTCCGTGCTGAAACTCAAGTTGGTCTCGAGGCTTTCGTACTTTCTGTGGTAGACATAGACTGGTTTCGATGCACCGTCCACGGAAATGTCTTCAATGGCAGAGTCCCTCATGAAAGGATCTATCGGCCCGAATCCGACCATGTCCCTCTCAGCGTAATAGAGAATCTTTGCCCATGAAACGTCGAGGTTCTTATCTTCGGTTAGCCTGTAGCGCTCGGCAACGAAGCGAGCCTTTTCCGCAAAGTACTTCTTTGGATCCACATCTTCTCTTGGCGCAGTGAGTTCTGCCTGGAGCGTCGAAATTATATTGATATAGAGTCGCTTCTCCCTTTCTGAGAGCTCTAGCTCATCGACAAAATAGTAAGGTAGTTTCTTCTCTGGATCCTCGGCTATTATTGCATACGCAAAAGGCGGGTATAGAGGATAGCGTTCAACAGTCTGCAAGTTCTGGGGAATACGCTTTCCGACGATTGGGCCCTCTATGAGCTCTGCCTGTTTCGACTCACCGGAACTCTTCTTGAAGGGTTTGTGAACATTGACCACTTTCTCAGAGTTTTTTTTCTTCTTTGAGCTTTCAAGGCTCTTTTGCTCGTCTTTTTCACTAGACTTCCCAAAACTTAGCTTGAGCTTCATGCTTGAGTTTTTACCTCCGACTTATTTCCTGAAATGGTGGGCTCCAAAACCTTCAACTCCCACTTGAAAAGAAAAGGAAGATTTGATTCGGTGATTCGAGACCCGGTCGAGATTAAAGCTGCGCATCTCACGAGGAGATCACTCGTCTTCAGAACCGAAAGTGTCCCCATCATCACCATCGCCTCCATCGCTTCCTCCACTTTCGCCATCTTCATCTGAGCCCATGGCACGCCTTCTGATGAAGAAGAAAGATCCGATGGGAGCAGCAACTATTATGGGGAGAAGCACCCACAGCGGAATGATCCAAAATTCAGTGTTCCAGATGCTTGAGTTGGTTGCGGTCTTGGTTACAACCCCTCCGCCTTGTCTTGAAACTACTATACTCACGTTGCCGATGCCACTTGAATATCCAGGTTTTGCAACGACAACTTTCAGAAGGAATCCACCTTGAACAGGTCCTGCTTGGTAAACTGCTGTCGCGATTCCAGAGGAGTCTGTCTTGTTGACAGTGTTTGTTAGCGTCCCGAAGCTTGCTTGCCAAACTACAGTCGCGCCCGCAAGAGGGGTGCCCTGTGCTTGTGCGATCACAGTGAGATTCGTCTTCGCCCCTGCGAGGATTCCGGAAGAAGCGGAAAGGACTTGCACCTTCATCGGAATGAGAATGGTTTTCACAAATGTCTGACCAGACGAGAAACCGTTAGCGAAAGCGGTTATGTTGAGCGAACCAGGACTCAACGTTGTGTTAAGGAAAGCATCGGCTGTCGTATTTCCAGGCTCTATCGTAACTGTCTGAGAGACAGAACCAACAGTGAGGTTCTGAGCAGAGAGCTGAACTGGAATTGGTACGTCTGTCTTTTCAGGATTGCCAGAAGAGTCTTCCAACTGGACAATAATGTTCTGATACGAATTTCCTGTTGCGACTACTGTGCTAGGTATCGCGAATACTCCAATCTTTGTGGCTGGTGGAGTAACAAGCGAGAGAGTCGCATTTGTAGATGTTAGATTTGAGGCGCTTGCTGTAATCACAGTAGAACCGGGAATCCCCAAAGTCGTGAAACTAGCTATAGCATAACTTTGCCCCGGAAGGATCGTGACTGAGGATTGAACCTGCCCAAGAGAGCTCACAGATGTGGCAAGTGAAACATGCGTCGCAACTGGTGCAATTGCAGGAGTTCCAGTTTGCGAATTTATTAGACTGACGATTATTGCGTTGTATGTTCCTCCATCTGAAAGGAGTGTATTAGGCGCGAATTCGAGGCTTACTTTGTTAGCGGTTTCGCCGAACGAAACGAGACCTGATGTCGCAGAACCAAATCCAGAAGCTTGGACTGTAATTTCCGAGCTGCCCGGAAGATATGTTGAGCTTATGTTTATGAGAACGTGTGTTCTGCCAGGACGAATTACTTGAGCGCTTGTCGATACAAACATCGAAGCGTTGTTCGAGGAACGAGCATAAACGGTGACCCCACTTCCACCCGCTTGGGCAGGGTTTCCATTGGTATCTAGCAGCTCAACGACCACTGCCCCAGGATATGTACTGTTATTCGGGAGCAGAGTATTTGGCGCAAAGCTTAGTCCTAATTGACTCGGAGAGCCAGCTGCACGAATTGTAGAGATTATTACTGACCCTTTGAGATACCCCTGAGCCGATGCAGTAATGTTAGCTGCGCCGGGGATATTCGTTGCATTCAATGTCAGGCTAACATATGACGAGCCCGCAGGAATCGTGACTATGGGATTTGGAACGACCAAAACATTAGTGTTATTTGAGGTAACTACAACTTCAACTCCTGACTGAGCTATAACTGGAGTCTGACTGTTGTTGTCCTGAAGCTGAATCGAGAGAGTTGTGGTCTCCGTAGAGTTCGCAAGAATCTTGTTTGGTGCTGCGGACAAAACCAATCTTCTTGCAATTGGTCCAGTCGTTGTCATGATGGCCTGACCTGTGGCAAGACCAGGAGCTGAAGCAGTGATCGTTGTTTGGCCAGCAAGATAGGTTGGAGTAAAACTCGTAACTGCAAAGCTTGAATGAGCGGGTATCGTCAATGTTGGTGGAACGTTGCCATACTGAGAGTTGGAAGAAGAAAGTGTGACGACCAAACTGCTTGCAAGCTTTATGGGGTTTCCAAAAGAATCGACAACTTGCACAACAACGTTGCCACTCAGTTTGGCGTTGGGTGGAAGCTGACTTGGGCTCATGTACACGTTTAGGGCGGTAGGAATGCCACCAACTATCTCGGTTGTAACTGTCTGACTTGCGGAGGGGAATCCCTGACAGAGGGCTGTGACTACAGTGCTCCCTGCAAGTGTAGTTGTGGTGAATTGAACTACGACAAACGAGCTCCCTGCTGGAAAGTTGATGCTTTGGGGAACCGTGCCAGTTTGATTGTTAGAGGAAGACAAGAAAATCGTTTCGTTGGTCTGAGGTATGTAGGGCATTCCAGACGTCTCGTTAACAAACTCTAATACAAGTGCTCCGTATGTGCCTCCGTCAGCGGGGAGAACCGGCGGCCTAGCCTGAAGACTTAATGCAATCTTCGCAGGAGCTGGCAGAGTCAAAGCAGCCGAGTTCTTAAGGCCAAAGAGGGCTGGTTGAGGAACCTGGAACAACCCAACCAAAATCAGAGAAATGCAGAAACCAAGCCCGAGCTTCTTCATGAGGTCCAAATTTGTTCGAGCATCAGATTTGCGAGTCAAGATAGGATTCAATAGCAAGAGATCAGAAATTCGGATCCGAAGTTTTCTAATAGAACTTGTGGACTCTGGCTACTAATTGTAAATTTATTTTCTCAGAGGAATTCCCATTTCATATCCGATCGGCTCTAGCATCTTTTTTTCATTCCATCAGGTTCAGATTAGTAAATATTCAAGCAACTATAACAATTGTGCTTCTTGTGCGTGGAGAAAATTCGGAGGAGTCTCTGTCTTCTAAGCAGATTTCGAGCTCTTGACCCCCAGCTCTCACCAACAAAAAAGAAAGAGCCGAGTGCAACCCACTTTGGGGTCGCAAAAAGACTTGACAACGAGTCGAACTGCTTTTCTTAGAACCCTCGAAATTTCAGGCGTCTACCCTCTCTGAACTTCACACTTTCAAAGTGTAAATTTCGGTTTGCTCAGAATCAGGTAAGAGATGTCAGTGAATAATTCGTGTGTTCTGCCCCTGCTTATCCCACGAGATGAAATCTATATTCAATGAATTTTGGCAAGCTGTAAAAACTGCCCTAAAACGCAAATCTAACTGAAGAAGCGAAAGAAGAAAGAATCAATATTGAAAGCATCTTCACGATGGACTGTACAGGTTCCTGAAAGTGTCGTCTATCTTCTTTTTCTTCTCTTGAAACGACTGGTTCTGAGATCCTGTCGTGGGAGTGAGATTTATTATTTTCCAGTTCGAGTTTGGCTTGAGATGAGGAAGAAAATCCGAAACCACAACATTGGCGAAATAGTTCAAGATTATCTCCATGGGGCAGTCGCTTGTAACTGTATAAGAAGGAAAATCGATACTGAATAGAAACTTCGATAGGGCATAGACGAGTTGTATCCTCTCAAAGAACCCTCTCTTGTAGACTATGTAGACTTTGGAATCCGAGCTTTCAGTGAGGTATGAAACTAGTTTTCTCGCGGATTCCTCAGGCACGACTGATCTCATAATTTGGAGATCTTTGTCTTCGACCACCTTGGAATCTTGTTGGCTGTCCCAAGAAACTGTTACGCTCTCCATCTTGCCAACTGGTATTCCGTTCTTCTCTTCGAAGGAAGCAAGTGCCGAGTCGACATCACGCAAGAGCAAGCCACTTGAAATCATTTCTTTCGGAATCGAAGCTATGTGACATACTTGACCATCGCGCCCTAAATCGTCGAGCTTCGGTCTTCTAAATATTCTAGAAAGATACACTCTTTGTGAGCCGAAAGGTGCGTTTATGACGCGCGACTCGTAAGTATAATCCGAATAAAGATTCTCATCAAAGGGAACGAACCAGTCTTTGGTAGCTTCATTGAATTCTTCTTCGACGGCTCCTCCTGACTTTGCCCTAATTGAATAGCCCCTAAGAGGCACAGGTGCGTATATCAGGTGTTCGATAGCTTCTGTCCTGATCAAGTGTGTGCAATCATCCGCCAAGTCCGGCGACCGTTTCTGCTTGTCCATCCTCCATTCGATCTGGAGATTTTTTCGCCACCTGGCCCAAGTATTTTATGAATTCCATGTACTCAGTATCCGAGTAATTGAGCTCATGCGATACGCCTTCGGATTTGAGAGTAGGAATCGGCATACCGTCTTCGCTCAACTCTGTTTTTACATGGCTGAAAAAGAAGCGGGCTTTGTCAAAATCAACGTTGATTAGTTTTGCTCCACGAATAAGGGCAAGGGTATGGCCAAAAAACTTGTCCATGAGAGTAGTACCATAGGCAGCCCGCTCCTTTGAATCGTTGTCTCTGAACAAGTTTGCAAGCCCTCTTCCACCCCTTGAGGCCACTACCGCGTATTGGGGAGAAAGTCCTATTGCTTGAAGTATCTTTGAGTCGATCAGATCAAATTTTGTGATAACAAATGCGGGGTAGAGCTTCGTCTCTGTCTTGGATTGTCTTGCCTTTACTGATTTGTATGTGCCAACTAGAGAAATGAGAGTCGCCATGACAGTGTCGTAGTCGAGCATGTCTTGGTATCTTTTGGATCTTACTTCCGTCGTGATTTTGCTTCCGTCTATAAGAAAGACCAAAACGTGACAGTCAAGAATTGTTCGAAGGTTAGAGGGTAGATCCTCGACTAGATCAATGTCAGACCCTGTTCCACTCAAACTCTTGGAGATCTGTTTGATTATCTGAACGTCTTCCCCTGATATGTCGTAAATGCTGAAAGTCATAACATCCCAAGGTTTTCTTCCAAGAACTTCAAGCTCGCTGAATCTTTTCCTAAATCCGAAGGAGAACTTGTACTGAGAGAGGGTCCCCTTCAAGGTTGCCGATGGCCACGTACCCATCTTGAGGGAGGACATAATGTCTCCGACTTTTCTTGTGAATGCAGGAGACGTGAAGTATCTAAATTCATCAGGCTTGGCATTAGTGTAACTCGTGGCGGTGGTCGCAAGAAGACTCACGAAGACGGATTTCCCACTCCCTCTATCCCCAACTATTCCAACTGGCATTTTTTCCTAATCGCATCCCTTACCCCAAATTCATTCTTTTGCATTTTCTTGCCATTTTCAATCCCTACGGCGGGTGGAAAGAAATTACATCCAGAGCGGTCGAAAGGTCATACATTAAGGTTCTCGGCCCTTTCCTCCTCTTTTGGGGGTAGCTCTCCTTCTCAGGAGGAGGAAAAATAATAATGTGTCCTCTTTTAATGCAGTTTTTCTCACTCCTTCGCTTCATTTCTCGTTCACTTCAATTTTTTGTGGCTAATTTTCTTTCAAAAGTGAATATCTTACTGCTTCTGGGCGACCTGATTCTTCTCCGAGTATCAACTCTCTTCTCACAACAGTGTAATTTCCCCTGGAGTCCTGAAAGCGGTAGTCCTTTGGCTTGAAGGAAGGCTGTTTCCTAAGTTGGGCTCTTTTGGAGGACTTTTCTCCCCTGAGCTCTGGTTTTTCACCTTCCTCAATGGGAACGCCCAATATCTTGAGCACTTCGTCGGCATTTTGAACATCGCTACTTGCTATCGAGTACTCCACTTCTCCCCTTTCCCTCAGACCCACGATAATCTCGGCTGCACGGAAAGTGAATTTATCATCCCCGACGAGCTGAGAAACCTGCTTCATCCCTAGTTTCTTTGATTCGAAGATGGCGATGAGGAGGTTCCTGTAGCCTTGTTGTGAGTAGTTTACTTGGACATCTGACATGTTCCCAAAATTTATCTTGGAATACTTTCCTCCCTCGAGGAGCTCTGTCCAAGTTTCGACACTTGTGGATTCAAGAAGAGGTAAAATCTCGAGTGCGGGTTTTGATGTTTCCATTTCTTCCTTGGTAACTCGCTCACCGGTTTGAATTTCCTCTGCCTTTGAAAGTGAAATGTTGTCTTGCAAAACGGACACTTGTACCCCTTCCTCAGCTCCAAGATCCCGCGTGCTTAGAAGTATCGTTTTCGCATTGTTCTCCAAGTCCACGTATTCGATTTCTGCATGGTCTATAAGGACCGTGTTGCTTTCTGGGATTCTCACATCGAATTCACCAACCTCAAACTGTTGTGACTTGAGAATCGGAATCGTTCGGCTAAGTGCGCCCCGCACTAGAGCCACTGTTGGTGAGGGAAATATTCTCAGTCTCACATTTCTTGCATCACCTTCTCCGGAATTGCTAAGGGTATATTCAACTCTGGTTTCCGCCCCTCGAGAGATTGCTTTCGGATAATTGACAGACAAACCAATCTTTGGCTGAGGGGTGATCACTTCGATCTGCAAGCTTCCGATGCTTTTCGAATATCTCTTACCTTCGACATCCGAATACTCAAGTGTGAGATTTGAGGCACTCACAAGACCACTCTTCAACGGAAGAATTACGAGTGGTATCTCGATGTTTGCCTGAGGGGGTACTTCGAGCCCTTCTGGAATGCCCTGAATCATTCGGATGGATGAAATGAGCGACTCGAATCCTGATATTCTAATGCCTTTAGCCGATCCCTTCCCAGTATTCCGAATCTGAGCCAAGATCGAATATTCCTTACCCAGTGAAACATTTGCGACAGTCTGTGTAAGTTTGATTTCGAGGTCAGGAGGCTGGCTGTGAACCACGATTAGGGCATCTTGACTCTTCTCGATCACAACTTCTCCCTGTTTAGCCCTAAGCTTGAGTGTAATCCTTTGCTCTCCCGGTGACACGGAGCGCAGCTTAACTAGATCTGTGTAACCGTCCTCGCTTTGAGGAATTAGTCCAATCGTCGAGGAGGGGCTCTCAAGTATTACAAGCCCAGAAGACACCTCAGCGAGTAACTGGGCCTCTCTCAGCTCCTTGTCTGCAATCACTTTTATCCCCACATCAAATTCCTCGCCGGCGATGATTTCCTTTGTCGCCTTGACTTCCATTACCATCGACACCCTTGCAGCAGTGGATGATAGAAGTCTCTCAATCGATTGTCTTGGTACCGAGGGATTAAGCTCTCCGAATCGAAGGACAAGCTCCTTTGCTAATGAGGGGTTCATTCGAAGGCGAGCAGACAAATCTGCTAGCCTTCCATCAGATGAGAGAGCCGAACGGACAGCTTCGAAATCAGAGTTATCGAATTTGACTATTGTTCTGCTGTCAATCAATCTGTCCACTACTCCTTCCCTCAGAAGCTCTTCGCAAAGACCCATAACATAGTCGAGAGGAAGGTTTTCTTGCGCTGAAAACGCACTAATGTCTAATAGCTTGACCATGTGCGCAGACCGAAAAAGAGCATCGTAAGGCTTTAAAAAAGATCCCATGTCAAAAACCTTGCGAAAAAGTTCCCATTTCGCAATCTGAGATTTTGAGAGAGAGGTATGGGAGGGAGATTCGCTGACCGTTGAATCCGAGAATATATCACGGTAGCTTAGACCTATTTGCAATCGCCCAAACTCTCGAGCGCTCTCTTAGTGGAACTGGATTAATTGTCCAAAAGATCGGCACGGCCGACTTTCTCTATGTTCAGGTTAGGCGTGATCCGAAGGGGAGAGGAGGTTTCCATCTATCTACGCCAGAGCCAGCATTCACAGTGAGGATTGAAAAGCAAAGAGGAGATACGGTTGTCTCAATTGGGCAGTCAAAGTGGGCAGAGAAACCAAGTTTGAGGGCCGTGAACTTTTACCCTCTGGTTTCGGGTCAGCCAAGCTGGATTGAGGAGTACAGACTAGTTGAAAGAGTGCTTGGACTCTTAGACGAATACGTCCAAAGGCTTCAAGGTCCTATTACGACTTCTTCTTCCTCCTCCTTGGCTCCTCCTCCTCGCACATCTCCATCGGAGATTTCAACTGCAAGGGGAGTGAGGCCCTGGGATCTAGGAGCTGTGCAAAGCGCCATGACTTCAGCTCTTTCAACAGTTGGTTTTGTTGATATTCCCGCGCTTGCAAAGCAGTCAAACAATAGTGAATCAATAGTTATCTGGATGGCGGAGAAGATGGCAGCTTCGGGAAACAACTATGTGCTCACTCTTGACAAAAAGAAGATATTGAGCAAAGAAAGGGTGAAGGAGATGATACAATCGAAGCTGAACTCTGCACATCAAGCTGGCGGCAAAAACTTCTGTCCAAAGTGCGGAAAACCGGTGTTTGCAGGGGACAGATTCTGTAAATCTTGCGGGGCAAGCTTGTCGTGATATTGGACAGGGGGAAGGCGATTGTCAACGAAAGGAAAAAAGAGAGACTACCAAGACATCCGCCTTCCTAGATTTTTTCCTTTGATACCGCGCATGTTTAGCTCAATTTTTCTGATCACAATTAATCAAAGCAGTTATTATTGTTAGTCTCGCTTCAGCAACCAAACGGTGTTTCGAACTGTAAAAGGGACGCTAGAAGTCTTTTTATCCGAAGGTCTAGTTTTACACTATCAAGTGAAAAGATTTGTACACAAGAGATGTGATGGAAAAGGAAGTTGTGGGACAGCAGGGATGGCTCATCGGGAAAGTAAAAGAACTGATATTTGATCCTAAAGATTGGAAAGTTACGGCTTTCGAAGTGGAGCTAGAAGGAAACATAGCGGAGCAATACCAGATGAAGAAGCATTTCAGAAGCACTCGTGTGCCTCTACACGTGGCTTACGTTCAAGGGATCGCCGACAAAGTCATTCTCAACATTTCAAAGGATGATTTAGGGCAAGTTGTTTCAACTGCCAAGCCAACACCGGAAACTCCTCCTCCCTCATCATCATCAAGTGATTCACCGGCGAGTCGGCAGGATTAGCGGGCGGCATTTACTCTTTTCTTTTTTTGCAGTTTCAATTCGAGAATCTTGAAATGCGAAACTTGGCCCTTCATGCTCTCTAAATAGTCGCTTGGTGCTACCTTTGATCGTTGCATGCGTCTTTCCAAAGATTAAGAGTACATCGCATAAAAGCAATGAAGGGAGAAGCGCTGAAATTCTAGGAGAGAAAGCACCACGGCAATAGCATCAATGTAATTTAGGAAAAGAAGAATTGAAGAATGCGTTCTGTATACCTCTTGCTGGCCGAGTGTTCCACCCAGCTTTCCAACGATTGAAAGTAGATAGTCTTTTGATGAGGTAGAATCCTCGGCGGCAAAATTTATCAGATACAGATATAGATAAGTCGACTAGAGATCATCTAGGAAAAATTGACCGAAGCTAGGATAACGACTCCTATGCTGGTCGAATCGGGAGCCGAAAGCCCGAGAAATGTTACTCGGCCAGAAATCGAAACTGCGATAATGATGAGCCGAGTCAAAGACTCATTTGACAAGAAAATCGATGGAATGCTGAAACTTTACTATCGATTGGCCGTGATTCCTATAGACGGGAACAGGCTCTTCGTCATCGACGGAATATGTGGAGATATTCGCTCATTTCAGATCGGTTTTGTTGATCTGAAAAGTCCCTTCATTGAAAAGCTCACGGATTCATCGATAGAACCCGATCCCCAGACATTGAGGGAACTATTGAAAACTGGAGAGGACGCATTTCTTGATTTTGAGCATCGAGAGCACATAATCGTGAGGGGACTCGTCGACCCGGATTTCAGAAAGGGAATCCACGACTGGGCTATACACGGTGTCTGGGAAAATCAGATACCCGAATCTTTTCTTGTCCCTTACACGATTAAGCTCGACGATCCGGTCGAGCTCCAGAAGAAACTCAGAGGAATGGCGAACGCTCTCACTTCAATAATCAACGGGACTTTGTACATCATTACAGAACTCAAATCGGTCGCAAGTGCGGCGGAGTCAAAGATTTCGGACAGCATATCGGCGATAAACCTCTCGCCCACGATGGAGGAGCAAAGGAAGAAACTTCTTGACAGAATAAAGGCGCTTGGAGCGGAGAGAGACAGAAACATCAGAGAAGCCGAAGCAAAGCTTCGGACTATTCAGAACTCGCTCAGTGCCGAGCTTTCAGCCCATATAGACAGGATCTCAACCCTTTCTCAGGATCTTCGCGGAGCAGAAACTCAATTCAACCAATTGACTGAAGAAGAGGAGTATTCGCGCCAGAACCTTGAGAATGCTAAGAGAAGACTCGCAACGATCGAGGATTCTATTTTGAATGCGACTAGAAAACTGAGAGAAGTAGAACTCTCAAACATTGAAACTAGAAGGAAGAGATCCAATGATCGGGGAGAGGCAAACGGTTCTAATCCCACGGATCAGAAGAACACACAAGAGGGAAGCAAGGGCTCTGCGATGGAAACTAAGCTTGAAGGGGATTTCCTTGCAGAAAAGGTGAGGCAGAAGGATCAAACTGTAGAGAAACTTTCACTTGAGATTACTCGGCTTAACATATTACTTCCGCAGGTGAAGGCAGAGGTAAACGAACTGGAGACGTCCCACCGGAGCCTTGAGCAGAGGCTGCAGTCAGCAAAAGAAGAACTCGAGCACGCCCGTAGAGCCCTCGATGAGGCTACCAAGGAGAAACTCCTTGCCTCCGAACACGAAGCCCTACAGATAGCCGCTATCAGAGACAGCATAACTGAGATCTCTCAGGAGTTTCAAACCAAAATCGATGCTGTCCTAAAGCAAGTCTCCATGATCGATTTGAGGCTCAAGGAGGAGGAGTACCAGCTTCTGACACTCAAAAGAGAAATAAAGTTCAGAATTGAGAAACTCATGGAATCCTTGACTCGCCTGACAAAGCTCAATCAAGAGACGCAAGAACAGCTCTTCCAGCTTCGTTGCATCTCTCTTCCTGTGAAAAAGTCTGAACCCTTTGAAGTACTTCTACCATTTTATCTTGTTCTGTCGAGGGAATCGAGTCCCCGTTACAAGATATTCTTTCCATCATATGTCAGCAAGCTTTCGAAATTCATCGTGCGGCAAAAACTTCTCGAGAAGAATGTGAAAAACTCCATACTCAAGGGGATACTCTCAAGCAGGATAGGAAATTCAATAATAGGGAAGCTGCTCCGTTACTCAGGAGCATCAAGTTTGTACTTCACAACCCCTGAGGGGTTTGAAGCAATCTCTAGGCGATTTGCAGAGCTCCTTGAGAGAAATGTCGAAATTTCTGACTGGGTGTCCTCAGCTTTGATGACCTCAGATCTGTTAGGACAACAGGGCTTTTTCGACGAGGTGAACGCAGGTCTTCAGAAACTCGAGGCAGAAGGAACTTTCTCAAGAGCGGAAGTTTCCGAAGTAAGAAACTGGGTCCTTGAAATCATTGCAGTTTAAACATAACTTTGTTTGCGAATTCGAGAATTCTCTTTGTTGCTCTCAATTTTTTAGGTTTGAGAGACGATAGAAGAGGGAACTAAGGGAATCTAGGAAGAGAGCAAAGCGAGGCAAGTCAGGTTGGATACAACAACGCTTGTCATCTCTCTTCTCGTTGGGGTTATCATCCTCGGAGTAATAGCCGAGATTCTCTTTCAAAAGTTCAAAATCCCCGAACAGATTGTGCTTCTTCTCTTTGGAGTGATTATCCAGTTCTCGAACTTGATACCAGACAAAGCTGCGACTCTTCCGATTCTCAACTCGGTCGCCCCCATCATGGGCACTGTTGTTCTTTCACTCATCATCCTGGACGCGGGTTTGGAGATGAAGGCTTATGACATGCTAGTGAGGAGCCCGAAGGTCCTTGCACTCTCTGCTCTTGAGCCTGTAGTTTCTGGCTTGGGATTTTCTGCGATCATGTACTTCGTCTTTGGGTGGCCGCCATTGTATGGCGCGATATTCGGTGTTCTGTTCGGAACCACAACCGGAGAGGTCGTGGTGCCTCTACTTAGAAGCGTAAGGGTTGACGAAGTAACTCAGGACACTCTGATTCTCAACTGTGTTTACAACTCGGTAACGGCGATAGTTGCCTTCCAGATTCTCTTTCCAGTTGCCACGTCGAGTTCACTCAACATTGGCTCAATAATTTCCGGCGCTGTTCTCTCGTTTCTAGTCGGGATAATCGTGGGTGTGCTTTCGGGCTTTGTATGGGCACTTCTAGCGTTGAAGAGAATTTCGAAGCATCAGTATCTCATAACCATTGGAGCTGCTTTTGCTGTGTATCTAGCAAGTGAGATACTTGGAGGAAACGGATTACTCTCCATACTCCTCTTCGCTATCGTCATTGGTAACTACAACAACAGGTACAGAAGGCTTCTTTCGAGCAGTCTCTACGGAATAATGTTAGGGCGTTTGGGAGATGAGCTTCAAAGGGTGCTGAAGATTTCTAACGAAAGGATGGTTGAAAACCTCAGGAACGCTCAGAAGGAGATAACTTTCATTCTGAAAGTCTTTTTCTTCGTGTACCTAGGCCTTTTGTTCAGGTACGATGGAAGTTATCTCGTAGCAGGGATTTTGCTTTCCTTTGCCCTGCTTGGTTTCAAATATCTCGATCTTAAGGCTCTAAAGGTGAAGGGTAACCTGAAACTTATGTCTCTCATCGGACCGAGGGGAATCACGCCAATAATACTTGCCGAGACTTTCTATGTTTCAGCGACATCTTCTAGCGCGCCTTCTTTTGCACAGACAATCGCAGGTCCGATGCTTTCCATGACTTTCATAATCATATTTGCAACTATAATAATAGCTGTCGTGTCCTCGGTGATTTTCTCGGGAGGCACGAGCATCTCTGAAGAAGAAAAGAAAGCTTTGAAAGAAGGAGAAGAGAAAGTAGCGTAGCGCGTATTTCTTCGTCCCAATCTTCGGAGCTACCTTCAAATCGAAACTTACTCGTGTCGGGAATCTCGAGCAACAACGATAGCTTTCAAGCAATCATCGAATATCCTTGACAAAGATGATTTTGCTATTCGTTCTACGAATTCAAGCGAGATTTCTCTCGTTGCTAGTCCGTCTGTTGCCTCCCCATCTGATTCTCCCCCTTCCTTTCCTGTCTGAGATTATTGTAGCATTACGTAGGAGGGGAATGAAAGGAGATGAGAGAATTTGATCTGCTTTACAAAGTTTCCCTTTGCAGGTTTCAGAAGTTAGGAAGGGATGGAAACTCTGTAAAGTTTCTCACATGGTAGAATTCGCTATTTATTTAAGAAAGAGTTGACTTTTATCCGATAAAGAGGGAACGATGGAATAATTTATGGCAACCCTGCAACAAATCAAAATCAATTCGTATCCTGCTCCTCCACAACTTTCGACATCGACTGACCTTACGCCTCAACAAGCAGAAGCAGTCACCGAAGCTGTCAATGTGCTCATTGCGGATTCATTTACTTTGTATGTCAAGACAAAGAATTATCACTGGCATCTTTACGGCCCTCACTTCAGGGACTATCACCTGCTCTTCGACGAACAAGCAGAGTCAATATTCGAGTCCATTGACGTTATGGCGGAGCGAATAAGGAGAATCGGCGGGACAACCATCAGAAGTATAAGCCACATAGGTCAGCTTCAGACTATTGAAGACGACAACAGAGATTTAGTCACCCCAGAGGAAATGGTGAGAGGACTTCTTGCTGACAATGAACACATGACTGAGATGATTCGGAAAGCCATTGATGTATGTGACAAGAACCATGACTCAGCAACCAGCAACCAGCTTCAGGAAATACTAGACAAGACGGAGCGCAGAAAATGGTTCCTCTTCGAAATTTCCCAACGCGCACAGAATACGGAATAGCTTGAATGATCTTTCGCCTTTGATTACCGATTGAGACTGACAGGAGAAAACCTAAAACCCGACTCTGGTTGGAAAAGAGTTTCCCTACCTTCTCTACTCGTATTATTCGCCTTGCTTAAAGCGAAAATGCCCTAAATGAGTACTGTTTTTGACCCTATCGGTCATGTCACAACAATTGCCGGCGTCCCGACGGATAATAGTGGCAAGCTGGTGTCAAATTATTACGTGCATACTTACTTCAACTATCTACAGTGACTTGACAGTAAGCAGTTTTTTATTCAAAGTGAAAGAAAGCTGCTATCTTCTTCATCTTTCACTTGTAATGCGAGACTAGGACGCTTTGCTAGCAGTTGATGAGCTACTCTGGGTGTGTTGGAGCTTGAGATGCAAGCATTGTTACAATTTACAATAGGTGCATGGCCCGCTATCGTTGATCCACTAAAGGTCCTCACTTGTCTGTTGGCAAGAAATGAGACAACGTAATCGTACTGGGTCCCATTAGTTATTGGATTGTTCTGAGATAGAGGGACAACGCAAGACTCCGGTTGCTGCAGGTTAGGAGATATGGATACTAGTCCGGCTCCGCCGCATTTGAAGGTGGTGTTAAGGGACATGATGGTAAGGTTAGGCGCCGGAAGCGAGTAAGCATAAGTACTTAACAGAATGAAGCGGGCAGATCCGTTCGTACCCAAGTAAAAGTTTGGCACTAGAACGTACGGCCCGTCACTACTGTCGTTTTGCAAATGGGAAAAAACAGAATATGCTAGCACTGAGGCCACTAATAATTATCAACAATACGACCAAAGTTAACGATATTGAGGAGAGGCCGATTTTTCCTTCGAGCTTACTCCCTTCCGAAAATTACTCAGCAGCGAACAATGATGCTTTCATAATTAGTTGAGTGACGCGCCCAAGCTTCGATTAAGCGATTTGAAGTCCAAGACCTTATTTGTAGTTGGAACTCTCTATTCATTCCTGGTTTCACCAAATGCGACAAAACGAGAATGATTTCATACAGGCTCTGACTTGGAGCTCGTTATGCTATCAAATTTCTACTCTTCCTTGAGTCTTTCTCTATGTAGTGGAGTTCATGAGACAGACGGTCCAACTTCGCATTGACATTTTGATGGACGTTAACGGAATTCTCACCTTGGAGGGACAATCCTAATTGCAGAGAATCACCTCAATTTGGCCATAGAAAAAAATCATGAGCTTGCTTGTTTTGCTGGCTCTCCCTAAATTCCACGAATTCGATAGCCCTCTCACCAACGACCATCTTCGACCTGCGGATTTTTTCTCATCAATGACCCGTTGACGTGTATCACCGCCTTGACCGCAGTCGTTGCTCCTTTCTCGTCCCTGACAATCTTCACAACCCCGTGCCTTCCGAGCAGTGCTCTCATAGTTGCAAGGCTTGCATCATTGTCTACATTGAGCTCCTGAGCTATATTTCTGAGCAGCATGTAAAGAAGAAGGCAGGAGAATACGTGCCCCTTCATATTCGAAATTTTGGTGGAGGGCATCCTAACAAGGGAAAGAAAAATCTTCAGATATCGATGGACTTTTCATCTATCCTCAATTTCATGAAATTTTTGGACAAACGCCTTTCTAGAGGCGAAGCCGAAGCTTACGAAACTTGCCAATGTCTCTGAGGATGAATGCCGATCGTCTCGTATAACACCATCCCCTATTGAATTAAAAAGTAAATAGGTTGTTATTCTTTCCTTTTTTTCAAGAAGAGAAGTAAACCTTCGCTAAACACACGAGGAATCTACATTACGAATGGTAAAAACGGCTCAATCCGATGACTTTTTGTTGACGACGTTGTGAGCCTTTCTTGTCCTCGAAACCTAGGATGCTCTAGGTGCCTTTGCTAGTGTACCAAGTTATACTAAAGCCACCATTACTAATGCTTCCGGGTGCTGCATTGTCGTTCCTCCATTTGGTTTCTCGCAAAATCTCCGCCGGGATCGTTACGCCGCATGAGTAGTTTCCCTCCCGGCTCTTGCCGGTTATGGAGACTCTTCCCACAGCAACTTTCATTTGTCTGATCTCGTCAATGCACTACGACATCTATCCGCTTTCTCAGGCGGTACGCCAGGTAACCAATCGCAAATAGTGCGCTAAATGCAATTGGGATGCCAAGAGAAGCAAGCGACGAAGCAAGACCGGAATCCGAAGCCGGGATGAAAGGACAGGAGATGAAGCATAACGTGGTTTGAATTGAGTAGAAGGATGCGCTCAAGAAGACCGCGCCGAGGAGTATTAGGAAGGATGCGAAGAGAAAAGCGAACATCTTCATGGGCTGGCGGGGAGAGACCCTGGATATCACACGAAGATAGCGATAGCCAAGCAGGAAACCGCTTGCGACCCCCAGGGCGTACGCCACATACCAAAGCGGCTGAGCGAGGGGCTGCGGAGAAATATACGAAATCAGTGATACAGAAATCAGTGATACAGAAATTCATGCTCCGAGAAGAACAAGAGGAAGAAGGAGTGTAAGGTGATAGCGCATGCAACGTGGTGCGAGTAGGTTATATTAAAATGCTAGCTTGGATTCGTCCTGCCCTTCGCATCTGAGAGCTTCCTCTTAATTACTAGACTTTGGCAGAATCCTGAAATTTGAGCACGACTGATATTCTTTCCGGCCGCAACGCCTTTAGCTTGGCGTCCGGATCCTTCGTGCGGGTGAAGTTGAATCGATTCCGATCGTCGAATATCCATCAATTGTGACATCTTCTACTCCATGGTTTGAAGATGTGTTCACAAGACCGCAGCTGAAGAACTTTCAAACATACGTCTCAGGGATAATTCTTTCGCCAGTCCACACAATCTCGTACATGAATTTCATGTTCTATGCACACAGCGACCAGAGTGCGCTGAACAATTTCATAACTGATTCCACGTGGAGCGATGATAAGCTCGAGGACGCGAGATACAGATACATTCTCGAGGGAATCAGAGGGTGCGAGAAAGAAGGACACCGAAGGGAAGGGAATCCTGATCCTTGACGACACTCTATCACACCATGAGAGTGCAAAGTACATGGAGTTTGCAGGCAAGTTCTATGACCACACTGAGCAATCATTCACATGGGGTCATGATGTTGTCACAACTCACCTTGCAAAAGGAAGACTGTCGATTCCTCTGAGCTCCGAGATCTATCTGAAGAGAGATCAGCTCAATGAGGATTATCTCGCTTCCATAAACAGGAGGACAAAGAAGAACAAGGAAGAAGCTTTACCAGAAGATGTCAAGCAGATCTTAGAGAGCGAGAATTTCAAGACAAAGAACGAAATTGCAAGAGACCTCATCTCAAAGGCATTCGACAAAGGCATTCCCTTGTCCTACGTGATAGCAGCTTCGTGGTTTTTGAACCGTGAAACCGTCTCGCTGATCGAGTCTTTGAAGAAGGACTGGGTCTTCGGATGCAAGAGTGACAGGGTAGTACTGATGCCAAATGGCTGGACATCTCTTTCCGAGTGGTCAAAGACTATTCCAAAAGACAAATTCAAGCCTGTCAATGTCTGGTACGAGAAGAAGAAACACGTCTTCTACTGTTATGCAGCAAATCTCAAGATGCGTTCCTTGGACGGAAGGAGAATCAGAATCGTTGTGTCATACGATAACAAAGAGCTAAATGGTGATCCTCATTTCTACTGCACGAACAGGCTTGATTGGAACATCTATCAGATACTCTCTCTGTACGCCAGAAGGTGGCGCGTCGATGTCTTCTACCGAGAATCAA